>VOFH01004316.1_pt1 | contig 75026 bp, 71 predicted proteins | sample 5384091 | NCBI WGS metagenome assembly VOFH01 (sample SAMN12384727, study PRJNA508395) | human gut metagenome | isolation source: healthy gut G | host: Homo sapiens
TGTCGCGCCGGTAGTAATCCAGCAACAGTTTGAACAGCCGAACCGGTGGTATCCATTTTGAAAATATAGTTCGCCGAAATCCCCAGGCCGTATCCCTGTTGGTTTTGCAGAAAATGGCTCGCTATCCGCGTCGAACCGCCTTGTCCTGTTTTTGAAGTCGGTTATGGGTTTCCGATCCGCCGGGCAGATTGCGGAAGTAGCTGACTTCCAATCCGGCGCTGTGCCGGTCGTTGAATCGTACAGCGCTCCGATGCGCGGCGAAACGGATTTCCAGCGCCCGTCGAGCCTGCTTTCGGAGCGAATCGACGCGTCGTTTTGCTCGAATGCGGACGATTCGGTAATTCGTACGATCTGTTTGCCGAACCAGGTTCCCATCGAAGCGTAGAGGCTCAACCGGTCGTTCCGGTAGTTCAGGTTGAACGACGGAGAAGTCGTCGAAGAAGCGTTTGAAAAGGCGTGCGAATAGTAGATGCCGACCGCTCCGTCGATCCCGTTGTCGCGTTTGCGCTTCAGCGTGATTTTGATGATGCCGGCGGTCATGTCGGCGTCGTATTCGGCCCCGGAGTTCGGCACGATCTCGATGCGCAGGATGTCTTCGGCCGGGATCTGGTTTAGGTAGTTGATCAGATCTTCGCTCGTTTCGCGCAACAGTCGGTTGTTAATCATTACTTTAGCGCTTTTTGCCGAAGATGGCGATGTCGTCTCGATCCATACGCCCGGCGACAGTTTCAGCATTTCGACGGCCGTGCGACCGATCGCCTGCGGCATGTCGGCCACGTTGACGACGAACCGGTCGGCTTCCCGAACGATCGGATCGGCTCTGACTTCGACGCCTTGCAGCGAAATTTCGGACGGATTCAGCACGATGCGCCCCAGATCCGTATTTTGCGTGATCGTTACGTCCTGCTGTTTTTTTTCGTAACCGAGCAGTGAAATCTCCATGCGGTAGTTTCCGTGCGGGATCCGCACGGAGAATCTGCCCGTGCTATCGGCCAGGGCTCCATAGACCGCCGAAGAGTCCGTTTCGGAAAAGAACGAGACGGTGGCGAATCCGATGGCGGAGCCCTGTCCGGTACAGGTCTGTCCGGTACAAGTCGCTGCGTCGGGTTGAGCCGACAGGGTAACGGCCGTAAGCAGCAGAACGATAGTAGATAAAATTTTCATAATCATCGGTAGATTTAGGTTGGTATGTTTGTTTTTAAAGATGCTTGTTCTGCAAATATATGTATAAATATTAGTATTATGCAATACATAATAATATTATTTTCGATGTATTTTTGTTGTTTTGTGATATCATGTATGGCATTTTACCTGGACGGCAAAGAGTTGTTCAGTACTGTCAATGAATGTTTTGACGGAAACGGATCCGAAAGGTTTATGCGATAAGTTGAGCCTGTAAATTCTTTTGTTCCGATATTTTGATTTACTTTGCATCTGTTTTATTACCGGGCGTTGGTATATAATTTGCGATGTTTTTTTGCATATCCTAAAAGCATACACGATGGCAAAGAACAAAATGAAAGAAAAAGTAATTGATACAGAGCCTATTAAGGACGACCGTGAAAGGTTGCCGAAGCGGCTCAGGAGATGGTCGAGGAGCAGACGGGTGACAAGGTGACAGACCAGGCGGCCGAAGAAGATGACAAATCGGCACGGATGGCAGCGGCCGAGAGCGAGTGGCAGGACAAATACCTGCGGCTGGTGGCCGAGTTCGACAATTACCGCAAACGGACGTTGCGGGAAAAAATGGATCTGATCGCCTCGGGCGGCGAAGACGTGATCAAATCGTTGCTGACCGTGATGGACGATATCGACCGGGCGCTCGACGCGATGTCGAAATCGAGCGATATCGATTCGATCCGCCAGGGGATCGTGCTGATCCATCAGAAATTGCTCGAAACCTTGCACGCGAAGGGTGTCGAGGAGATCACGGCGATCGGCAAGGAACTGGATACCGACCTGCACGAAGCGGTCGCCAAGTTCCCGGTTTCCGACGAGAAGAAGGGAAAGATCATCGACGTAGTCCAAAAAGGCTACAAACTGAAAGATAAAGTGGTTCGTTTTGCTAAAGTTGTTGTAGGAGAATAATCTGTTATGGCGAAAAGAGATTACTACGAGGTGCTCGAAGTACAGCGCGGAGCCAGTGCCGACGAGATCAAGAGGCTTACCGGAAGGCGGCGCTGAAGTATCACCCGGATAAGAATCCGGGGGACAAAAGCGCCGAGGAGAAATTCAAAGGGAGGCTGCCGAGGCTTACGACGTGTTGAGCAACCCCGACAAGCGGGCGCGGTACGACCAGTTCGGCCATGAGGGAATGAGCGGCGCAGGCGGTTTCGGCGGCAGCGGCGGCGGTGCGGGCGGCTTCGGCGGCGGCTTTACGATGGAGGATATTTTCAGTAATTTCGGCGATATTTTCGGCGGGCATTTCGGCGGCGGTTTCAGCGGCGGCGGCTTTAACAGCGGCGGCGGGCGCAACCGGGTGAATCGCGGTTCGGATCTTCGGATCAAGGTGAAACTGACCCTCAAAGAGATCGTTAACGGGACGACCAAGAAGCTGAAAATCAATAAACAGATCGCTTGCGATCAGTGTGGGGGAACCGGAGCGAAGGACAAGGATTCGTATGCTACGTGTACGACGTGTAACGGTTCGGGTTATGTGACGCAGGTGGTCAACACCTTTTTCGGCCGTACGCAGACTTCGCAGCCGTGTCCGACCTGTCACGGCGAGGGCAAGATCATTACCACGCCGTGTTCGAAGTGTCACGGCGAAGGGGTCGTTCGCGGCGAGGAGGTGATCGAAATCAAAATTCCGGCCGGAGTGGGCGAGGGGATGCAGCTTTCGGTCAGCGGCAAAGGCAATGCCGCGCGTCACGGCGGCGTGAACGGCGACCTGCTCGTGCTGATCGAAGAGGAACCCGACAAGGATCTCGTTCGCGACGGGAACGATTTGATTTACAATCTGAATATTACCTTCCCGCAGGCTGCGCTCGGCGCTTCGGTGGAGGTGCCGACGGTTGACGCGAAGGCCAAAATTAAAATCGAACCGGGCACGCAGGCCGGCAAAGTGCTGCGACTGCGCGGAAAAGGCGTTCCGGATGTGAACGGTTACGGACGCGGCGACCTGCTGGTGGTCGTGAATATCCATGTGCCCGCCTCGGTGAACGCTTCCGAAAAACAACTGCTCGAAAAGCTGGCCGAGAACGACCATTTCAAAAAGGCGGAACAGAGCCGGGATATGAATATTTTCGACCGAATGCGCAGTTTCTTCCGTTAACGGAGAGCCGGCGCGGGGGTGCCGGACAGCGTGCATGAGGAAAACCTTCGGACGGTTTTCCGGGACACAATATAAAGATAAATGGAGAACGATAAGATCAGAGTGCTGCCTGACGGGGTTGCCAACCAGATCGCTGCGGGCGAGGTGGTAGGCCGCCCCGCTTCTGTCGTAAAGGAGTTGATGGAGAATTCGGTCGACGCCGGTAGCAGGACGATCACGGTGAACTACAAGGACGGCGGGCGTTCGCTGATCCAGGTGGTCGACGACGGATGCGGCATGAGCGAGACCGATGCGCGGCTCGCTTTCGAACGTCATGCGACATCGAAAATACGCCGCGCCGAAGACCTTTATCAGCTAGCATCGTTCGGTTTTCGCGGCGAGGCGTTGCCGTCGGTCGCTTCGGTGGCCGAAGTCGAACTCCGTACCCGGACTGCCGATCGGGAGATCGGCACGCAGGTCGTGATTCACGGAGGGCGGTTTGTTTCCCAAGAGCCGGTGCAGACGGCCGTCGGCACGCAGTTTCTGGTAAAAAATCTGTTCTACAATACGCCGGCCCGGCGCCGGTTTCTCAAGGAGGCCAACGTCGAGGGACGACACATCCGTTCCGAATTCTTGCGGGTGGCCCTCTGTAATCCGGAAGTGGCTTTTTCACTGTACGACAACGATGTGCTGATCGCTACGTTGCCCGCTTCGAACCTTCGCCAGCGGATCGTTTCGGCGATCGGCGGCAAGGATATCGCTAAAAATTTGCTCGAAGTAGGCGCCGATACTTCGATCGTCAGGATCGAAGGATTCGTCGGCCGTCCTTCGGCCGCCAAAAAAACGAACCGGGAGCAGTACCTGTTCGTCAACGGCCGTTATTTCAGTTCGCCCTATTTCCGCAAGGCGATCCTGCAGGCTTACGAGAAACTGATCGCTCCCGATACGCAACCGTCCTACTTTTTGTATCTGACGATCGATCCGCAGCGGATCGACGTGAATGTGCATCCGCAAAGACCGAGATCAAGTTCGACGACGAACAGGCCGTCTGGCAGATTTTCAACGCCGCCGTGCGGGAGTCGCTCGGCAGACTGGGAGTCGTGCCGATGATGGATTTCGAGATGGACAGTTCGATCGACATTCCCGTATTCCGGGAGGATGCCGCTTTCAGGATTCCCGATCTGGGGATCAATCCGGACTTCAATCCGTTCCGGGAGGAGAAGACGGCGGCGCCGCATGTTTCTCGGGCGTCCGACAACCGGGCCCCGAAACATTGGGAGAGCCTTTATCCGGTGCGGGAAGACGATGCGACGGAACCGGGTTTTCCGGAACAGCGTTTCAAAGAATACGACAGCGCCGAACTGGAATTTATCGACGGGAGCGATTCGGGAACGGTGCAGCAGACGCTGGAGTTGGATGCGGAACGCCCTTTTTCGGGAGTATTGTCGTTCGGGAAGCGCTATTGCGTCGCCCGGTTGCGCGAAGGATTGGCGGTCGTCGATCTGCGCAGGGCGTTCGAACGGGTGCTTTTCGAACGTTACCGGGGGCTACTGGGCAACAATGCTTCGGTGACCCAGCAATTGCTTTTCCCCGAACAAGTCGCGCTGACCCGTGAGGAGCAGGCGTTGATCGCGGAGAGCGGCGGGGAGATCGAAGCGATGGGCTTCGATCTCAGAACGGAACGGGACGGCGTGTCGGTGTTCGGTATCCCGGCCGACCTACCCGACGCGCAGATCGCCGGTACGTTGCGCGAACTGTTGGCCGAGCTGCGGGAGACCGGGGCGTGCACCGATGAGAAACGGCATGAGCGGATGGCGGCGATACTCGCGCGGAGGGGAGCCCTTTCGCTGGGCGAGGCGGCCGACGCCGACGCTGCCGGGCGGTTGCTCGGGGAGTTGTTCGCATGCGGTTCGTTCAATTACACGCCGGACGGGGCTTCTGTGCTGATTTATATAACGGACGAAGAGATCGCCGGAAGATTTAACGCGTAACCCGGAAGATCCGTCCGGGATAATTATTGACGAAGATTTGGTAAATAGACGATGATGAGATTTCAAACGGCTTATTCGACCCCTCCGGTGGTCAAAAACCTGATTATCCTGAACGGCCTGTTTTTCCTGGCCGAAATCGTGCTGCCCGGACGGATGGGCGACTGGCTGATCGAGCGGCTGGGGCTGTTTTTCTGGGAGAGCGGTAATTTTCAGATTTACCAGCTCGTGACCAGCATGTTCCTGCATGCCAATTTCATGCATCTGTTCATGAATATGTTCGCTTTGTGGATGTTCGGCCGGACGTTGGAGTACGAGATGGGCAGCAAGCGTTTTTTGCTTTACTACATGGTGACGGGGATCGGCGCCGGACTGCTGCAATTGGGCGTGACCTGGATCGAGGTAAGTTCGCTGCATTCGGCCGTCGCCGCAGGGACGGCGAGTCCGTATGAGTTGGCCGCCCGCATCGGATCGGTTACGATCGGCGCTTCGGGAGCGGTGTTCGGCGTGTTGCTGGCATTCGGGATGATGCATCCCAATGCGATGTTGATGTTGCTGATTCCGCCGATCCCGATCAAAGCCAAATATTTCGTGATCGGATACGGACTGATCGAACTTTTTCTCGGCGTGTCCGGAGCCCAAAGCGGCGTCGCTCATTTCGCGCACGTCGGCGGTATGCTGTGGGGTTTCTTCCTGTTGCGTTACTGGAAAAAGAAAGGAGATATTTACTATTGACGTCGAACTGAATCGCAGGATTTCGGAATGAAAAAACGAACGTTGTGTTGGATGGCTGCCGTTATGCTGGCGGCCGGCGTCGCGGAAGCCCGGTCTCCCGTGCATCCGTTTAACGGAAAGAACCTGAAAGGGTGGGTCGGTTATGTCGGGGACTCCACGCTCGATGCGGCTGAAGAGTTCGGCGTCGTGGACGGGATGCTGCGGGTAAGCGGAGCGCTGGGTTATATCCGGACGACGCGCGCTTATTCGGATTACCGGCTGACGCTACAATACCGCTGGGAAGGCGAGCCTACCAACAGCGGAATCTTCATGCATATCCAGCCCGGCGAAGACCGGTTATGGCCGAAGTGTTACGAGTGCCAGTTGTGGGCCGGGCATGCCGGCGACGTGAACGATGCGGGGGATTCGCAGAGCGACGAATTCCGCAGGATCGGCGCCGCGACCGTTCCGAAGTTGCAGCCCGCCAGCGAAAGGCCTGCGGGGGAATGGAACGACGTCGAAATCGTGTGCGACGGAAACTCCATGACCATATTCATCAACGGCGTACTCCAGAACAAGCTGACACGTATGAATAACGACCGCGGGTATATCGCCCTCGAAGGGGAGGGAAGCCCGATCTTGTTCCGTAACATCGAGGTCGCGCCGCTGAAACGAAAACGATAACCTATGTCCGGCAAACAAAAAGAACACAGACGGCACGGTATCCTGCTCGGAGTGGCCGACGGGGTGGTTTTCCTGATCTCGGTTGCGTTGGCCGTGCTGCTGATGCTGGCCTATGCGGCTCCCCGGGTAGATCCCCACGATTCGCTGTGGTTCGCTTATCTCGGTCTTGCGGCTCCTTTTCTCTACCTGGCCAATCTGGTGTTGATGCTCTATTGGACGGTGCGTTGGAAATGGATCGCGGTCGGTCTGGCGGCAGTCGCCGTGATCGGACTCGGACACGTATCCAAATTTTTCAGGCCGGCTTTCGGGAAAGCACGAACAGGTGCGGCAGCCGGGGTCGTTCCGGGTGCTGAGCTATAACGTAGAGGGCTTTTTCGGCAGGGATTCGCTCGGGAAACGCGAAAATCAGGTTGCCGAGATCGCCCGGTTTATCCGGGAATCCGAGCCGGATATCATCTGTATGCAGGAGTTCGAACTGAATCGGATCAATCCTCGCGTGAAGTTCGATTCGCTGCTGGAAGCGTGGAAATACAGCGCTTTTTTCTTTACGTCGGGCAGTCCCGACCAGAACGGGCGCGGACTGGCCATATACAGCAAGTATCCGGTCGTCCGGCGCGGCGGGATACATTATCCCGAATCGAAAAACGCCTCGATGTGGGCGGACGTGATTATGCACCGCGATACGTTGCGCGTCTATAACAACCATATGCAGAGCACCCAGGTCAACGAGAGCGACCGCGAATACCTGTCGGGGACGGGCCTGTCCGCGGACTCGCTCGGAGACGAGCGGCTGAAAGACATTCTCCGCAAACTGGGCCGCAACTTCAGGGTGCGTGCCGCGCAGGCCGATTCGATCGCCGGGATTATCCACGACGGGACGCCTCGGGTGATCGTTTGCGGGGATTTCAACGACACGCCGATGTCCTATACTTACCGGCAATTGCGGGGCGACCTGAAAGACGCTTTCTGCGAAAAGGGACGCGGGATCATTTTTACGTACCGCGGGCTGCTCGGGGTTTTCCGGATCGATTACCTGTTCCATTCGAACGACTTGGTGACCGTCGGATACGATTCCGAGCAGCCGCAGTGGAGCGATCATAATCCGGTGCTGGTCGATTTGAAACTGCGGTAATATCCCGTCCGTCATGATTGCCCCGATCCCGGATGCGGGCCGGAAAAGAACCGAAACCGTTCGCGGCGTTGTCGGAATCCGCTTCGCGGGCCTACCCAAAAAAACGTCTCCGCAAAATACTTTGCGGAGACATTCCACTTTACTTGTTGGCTTACAAAAATGGGGATTGGAACTCTTATTATTCCTGACACAAAGATCGGGATCCGTACCTGTTCCGGCAATACCTGAACCGCGTTAAAAAAGGGGCGGCGTATCCTCATTTCGAGGGATGGCGCTATTTGCCGGCGTTCTGTCCGCGCGGTTGCTGCGCAGCGGGCGGCGTTCCGACTTTCGGCACCGGGAATTTGTACCGGGCGTAGGTGATCATCACCAGGATGATACCGACGAAAATCAGCGCGGCGGCGACGATGTTGTCGTACCCGACCGTCACTTGGTTGCGGTAGATGCCCAGTACGGTCGCGGCCACCGGTTGCAGATAAGAGTACAGGCCCGTATGCACCGAGGTAAGCTTTTCGGTACCGTAGTAGAGCAGGTAGTTCGGCAGCATGGTTCCCAGGATCAGAATGTAGGCGATCTCGGCGACCCCGATGGCCGGCAGGGAGCTGAAATCGAAATCGACCAGCTTTTTGCCGAAAAACGGCGCGGCGATCAGCACGCCGATGATGTAGTACCATCCGGTGACGGTCATCGTGCCGAATTTCATCAGTTCCGGTTTGATGAAGACCGTGTTGGTCGCGGCGGCGAATACGCTGATCAGGATCAGCAGGTTGCCGATCTCTTCGCTCTTCTGTTGCGGCCAGCCGTTGCCGAGAATCAGCACGGCGCTTCCGGCAACGCCCAGGATGATCCCGATGATTTTCGCCCGGTGGATCTTTTCGCGCATCAGCAGGGCCGATACGCTGAGCGTTACGATCGGAGCCATCGTGGCCAGCGTGGAGGCGTCGACCGGGTTGGTATATTTGGCGCCCCACAGCATCAGGAATTCGTGCCCGTAAATCACCAGTACCGTCGGGATCAGAATCCAGATGAAGTCGCGGAACGGAATCCGGAACCGTTTGAAAAGAATGGCCCACGGAACGAACCAGACCGCCGAGACGACTACCCGCAGGAAAAAAAGGGTTTCGAAAGGCATGTAGCGCCGGATGATGGAGATAAAGAACGAGAAGTTCATCCCCAGCAGAATGTTGGCGAAAATCAGCGCCATGTGTGCGATTACATGTTCTTTGTGCGTATGCGGCTTGTCGGTCATAACGTGCGGGTAGGGACAGCCCGGGGGCCGTTTGAAAAAAGCGGTCCCGGAAAGGAGAATGTTCATTGCGGAAAACATTCCCGAATCCGGAGCCGCTTTTCGTGACTGAAGTGCCGGATTTAACCGAATAGGTTTAATCCCAGTTTGTTGGTGATGTATTTAATGGCGTTTTGCGCCCGTACCGAGTTACCCGATCCGTCGAGTTTCGGCGAAAAGGCCGCGATGCCCATCACTCCGGGCAGCACGCCGACGATTCCGCCGCCGACGCCGGTTTTGGCCGGAATGCCGGAGGTGAAGATCCAGTCGCCGGTGTGTTCGTAGAATCCGACCGAAGCGATCATCGCGACGATCTTCGAAGTCAGCTCGGCGTCGAAGACCTTCTTCTTGGTGACCGGGTTGACGCCGCGGTTGGCGATCGTGCCGCCGCAGATCGACAGTTGGCGTGCGGTCACGCCCATCGAGCACTGGCGGGTGTAGATATCCAGCGACATATCGGGATCGTCGTAAATCCGATTGTAATTTTTCAGCAGCCAGGCGATCGATCGGTTGTTGAAATTGGTCGCCGATTCCGATTTGTAGAGTTCGTCCTGCAGTACCAACGGACTGCCGCAGAGTCCTGCCAGAAAATCGGTGATCGATTTCCATTTGCCGTCCGAATTGCCTACGGGCTTGACCATGCTGCACGCCGTGATGGCTCCGGCATTGACCAGCGGGGTCGAGGGATGGTCGTTCTCGAGTAGGATCGCCATGATCGAGTTGAACGGCAGTCCGGTCGCGTCGGCCCCGATTTTTTGTAGGATCGTGTCGGCCCCGTATTGCTGCATCGCCAGGATGGCGGTAGGCACTTTCGAGACCGATTCGATCCCGAATACGTAATCCGTGTCGCCCGCCTCGACGATCTCTCCGTCGGGGAGGCAGACCGATATGCCGAACAGTTTCGAAGGCACCTTGGCCAGGAACGGAATGTAGTCGGCGTTGTTGCCGCCGTCGTCGCCCTTGATTTTTTCGTAGGCTTCGTTGACGACGTCGTTCAGTTGTTTCGTATCGAATTTTTGCATAGTCGTTTAATTTTTAGTCGGTTCGTTATGGTCCGTCGCCGAGCCGGTCGTCGCGCCTGCGTTCGAAGCGTCGGCGGCGGTTCCCGTCGCAGTCGGCGTTACGGCCGGTTGTGCGGTTGCGGCAGCCGGCTGCGGTTGTTTTTCCCAGGAGAACGGCTGAAATTCTTTGGCCGCTTCGGGATCCTGCCAGGACGGTTTACGCGAAGCGTAGATGATGAACGGGGCGCCGACTACGATGATACAGCCGATAATCAGTACGGAGAACCATACCGTGTTGCTGCCTGTCGAAATCTGGCTAGGCGGGATAAAGCTGAGAATGAAGGCCAGCAGGGCGCCGCAGAAGCCGAGTCCGGCGATGAACCAGATCAGGCCGTTGCCTTTTCCGATCCGGAACGGGCGTTGCTGTTTCGGCATTTTGTAACGCAGTACGATGGCCGAGCTGAACATCAGCAGGTACATGATCAGATACAGCAACACGGTCAACTGCGACAGGATCTGATAGAAAGACTGCACGGAGGGCATGACCACGAACAGCAAGCTCAGTACCGTAACGACGCATCCTTGGATGAGCAGGATGTTGCGCTGTACGCCGGATTTGTTGGCCTTTTGGAAGAACGGCGGCAGATACCCGGCCTTTCCTACCGTGAAGATACCCTTCGACGGGCCGGCGACCCATGTCAGCACGCCGGCCAGTACGCCGAACATCAGCGCGATGGCGATGATCGGGGAAGCCCAGCTCATATGCAGGTAATGGAAATAGTTGTCGAATCCGATCAGCAGACTCTGCGTCAGGTTGATGTCTTTGGCCGGGATGATAAAGCCCAGCGAGAAGGTACCCAGTACGAAGATCAGCACCGTAATCAGCGACCCGATGAAGATAGCCTTGGGGTAGTTCTTGCTCGGATTTTTCACGTCCATCACATGGATACCCATCATCTCCATACCGGCGTAGAACAGGAAGATACCCGAAGCCAGCACCAGGTTGTCGAATTTGGTCAGGTCGGGGAAGAATCCCTGGCTCATGTCCATGTTATTATGTCCGCCGGTACTGAGGTAGATGATCCCGAGGACGATCAGCAGGCCGGCCGGGATAATCGTCCCGATCATACCGCCGATTTTCGAAATCTTGCCGACCCACGTCAGCCCTTTCAGGGCGATGGCCGTGGCGGCCCAGTAGATGACCAGTACGACGATCAGTGTGAAAACTTTGTTCGACGCCAGCATCATGTCGTGATGCGGGTCCATGCCGATAAAGGCGATCGAGACGGCTCCGAAGGTCAGCACGGTCGGATACCAGATCGTACTTTCGATCCATTGCAGCCAGATGGCCAGGAAACCCGTGCGGGCGCCCATCGCTTCGCCGACCCAGCGGAACACACCGCCCTGTTTGTCGGCGAACATCGCCGCCAGCTCGGCTGCGACCAGCGCGGTCGGGATCAGGAAAACGATCGCCGCGAACAGGTAATAAAATGCTGAAGATGGCCCGTAAACCGCTTCCGAAGGGAGTCCCCGGAGACTTACGACGGCCGTAATGTTCATAATTGCAAGTGTCATTACACTCAATTTGAACCCTGTACTTTTTGTTGTTGCCATACGATCATACGATTAAATTGCTTGTTAACTGTGGTGTCATTAACAACCGGCGGTTATCCGCTCTATATTCATGTTGCGGATAACCAGCCGTTTGCATAAGAGTAAGCTATTTCTTCGCCGTTTTGACGTGCGTGTGCGTGAAGACCTTGCCGACTACTTTCTGATTTTTGTCCTGCGCGATGCGCGTCTGCGTCGGGTATTCCAGCTTTTCGAACTCGTTGATCGCATTCTGCATATCCGTCAGCAGCATATCGGTCATGTCGCGGCTCATACCCTGGCGGAAGACGATGCGCATGACCACGTAATTATCCAGCTTTTCGGGCAGGGTATAGGCCGGAACCATCCAGCCGCTCTGCTGTAGGGCCGCCTGCAGGTCGTAGAGCGTCCATTTGGCCGTTTTCGCATATTCCGGTTTCATGTACCAGATGAACAGCGGGTTCACCACGTCGTTGCTGTAATTGACGAACGGTTTCATCTTGCCGATTTGCTCGTGTGCATAGCGGGCGATCTCCATGCTGTTGGTCTGTACCTCTTTGTAGCCTTCGAAACCCAGACGGATGAACTGATAGTATTGTCCGAGGATCTGTGCCGCCGGGCGCGAGAAGTTCAGGCCGACCTGCGTGATGTTGGCTCCCAGGTAGTTCACGCTGAATGCCATTTCGTCGGGCAGGTATTTTTTGTCTTTCCATACGACCCAGCCCAGGCCCGGATAAACCAGACCGAACTTATGTCCTGAGGTACTGATCGACAGCACCCATTTCAGGCGGAAGTCCCATTTTTTCTCGGGTTCGAGGAACGGTAGGATGTAACCGCCGGTGGCGGCGTCCACGTGGATCGGAATATCGTATCCGGTTTTGGCGTTGTATTCGTCTAGGGCTTTGTCCAGCGCTTCGACGTCGTCGTTCAGGCCGGTCCAAGTCACGCCCTGGATGGGAACTATGCAGATCGTATTTTCATCGCACATGGCCAGCGCGTCTTTCGGATCGAGCGTCGTTTTTTCCAGGCTCAGGGGCACGGTACGCATTTCGATTTGCCACAACTGACCGAATTTTTCCCATACGACCTGGAAACCGGTCGAAATGACGAAGTTCGGTTTGTCGTACGGTTTGCCCTGCGCTTTGCGTTTCGCACGCCAGCGCAGCCATGCGGCTACGCCGCCCAGCATACAGGCTTCGGACGAGCCGATCGCCAGCGCGCCGGCTTTCCACTGCGCCTGTTCGGGCGAATTCCACAGGTTGGCCATGATGTTGACGCAACGGGCGGCCATGACGGCTACGCGCGGATATTCCGTTTCGTCGATGTAGTTCACGTCGATCGATTCGTTCATCAACTTGGTGGCGTAATCGTCCATGTAGGTCGTTACGAATGTGGCGAGGTTCAGTCGCGGCTGCGTCTGCGGGAACGTTTCGTCCTTCACCATCTGGTAGGCGATTTCAGGAGCGGTGGGTTGCATCGGAATCTTTTCCGTAGGAGCTGACGTTCTCATTTTCTGGGAGCCGTAGACCGGAGTTTCGATGTCGGCCCGTTGTTTGTTCGAATTGTTCATAACGTTAAAATTTAGTATTTTATAAAATGTTGGAAAGTGAATTTTTAATCGGATTGATAACGTTGTTTTCAGAGAACGTCTCTGCCGTTCCACGGACGAAGTTTCCCCGCGATATCCCCGAATAAGGCAAGAATTATACCAAGCGGGGCCGCCCGTTCGGATTCGGAGCCCTCTGCGCCGCGGGTTTCGGGACGCGTTTTGCGAATTACCCGTTGATTCTTATATTTGTATCGTATGCCTAAAAAATTAACCCGATCATGAGATTATCCGCTTTTTTTATTTTCACGGCGATATTTTTCGCCTCGACCGTCGCGGGCCGGAATGTCCCGTTTTCCACCGAACAAAAGATAACCGGCCTGTATCCGCCCGTGAGCGGCGTTTTATTCGGGAAACCGGTGCCTGAGTCGCCCGATCCGCTGGTTGCTTACCGCTGGACGAACCCCCGTGCTTCCGACGGTCTCGAATCCTATCTGCTCACTCCCGTTTCGGTCGGGATCGATCGGCCGGAGAACGTGAAACGGATCGGGAAAAAGACGGCGACGATCCGGGTCGACGGCCCGTGCGACCTGATGTTCGACTTCGGCCGGGTCAGCGCCGGCTGGCTGGAGTTCGATTCGGACGACCTGGACGGGGAGATCGAAATGAGCATCAGCGAATATACCGAACCGGCCGTATTGAATGCCGGCGCGCAGCATCCGCACAAGACGGCCGTGCCGATGCGTTACGGCAATACTTACCGGCTGGAACTGAATACGGAACTTTACGAAGGGGTGCGCTACGGTTGGATTCACGTCCGGTCGCTCCGCCGCCCGGTCACGATTTCCGCCGTCCGATTGGTTTGCCAGACCAAGCCTGCCAATTACGAAGGCAGTTTCCGTTGTAGCGATCCGACGCTGACCCGGATCTGGTACACGGGCGCCTATACCGTCAAACTGAACCTGCTGAAAGAGTATTTCGGGGCGATCCTGATGGAGCGCAGCGACCGTCATTCGTGGACCGGCAACGCCCATCCGTCGCAGGCCGCTTCGATGGTGGCGTTCGGCAATTACGACTTCGTGAAACAGAACTTGTATTATACCTCGACGCAGTTCAACGGCATCGCCGGTTATTCGCTTTACTGGGTGTTGAGCCTGATCGATTACTATAATTATACGGGCGACAGGCAGACGCTCGACAGCCTGACCGACAACGCCTGCAAAAAGCTGGATGTCGCTTATGCCCACTACGGGACGAATCCCGACCTGCAGTTTCACGGCTGGGACGAACGGCTCGGCGCCGGGTTCGAGAACCCGAATTGCGACGAATCGCAGAATACTTATAAAATGTTGTCGATCCGGGCATGGAACGAGTTTGCCGCGGCGATGGATGCCTGCGGCCGTTCCGACCTGGCGGCGAAGTACCGCGCTTATGTCGACGAAAAGAGCCGGGAGTTGCGCGATGCGGGCTGTTGGTACGACTCGTTCGGTATTTTTGCGGCTTCGGACGCCGTGAATGCCGGTTTTACGAACTCCGGCGAACGACAGGGATTGTGGCGGACGGCTTTTACGGATCGTCAGCAGCGGTTGTCGTATTCGCCGTTCAATCAGTATTTCGTGATCCAGGCTATGGCGCGGATGGGACGTTATCCCGAAGCGTTGACTACGATCGACGATTGCTGGGGAGGGCAGTTGCGTTACGGCGGAACGACTTTTTTCGAGGTTTATCGACCGTCGTGGAACGATGCGCTCGCCCCGAACGGCGCTCCGGTCAATAATCAGTGCGGTTACACGAGTTTCACGCATCCGTGGAGCGCCGGAGTGACCAAGTGGTTGACCGAAGAGATCCTCGGTGTGAAACCGGTTCTGCCGGGATTCGGGCGATTTTTGATCGCCCCGCATTTGTCGGAGCGGGTCGCTTCGGTCGAAGGCTGCGTCCCGACGCTGCACGGAACGATCCGAGTGGCTTTCGATATAAAGACCGGTAAGGGGCGTATTACGGTTCCCGACGGGACGGTCGCGGCCGTCGGTATTCCGAAAACGGGCCGCGTCGTCCGGCGGGTCTCGTTCGATGGGAAAGAGATGCCGCCTGCCGCGCGTCAGGACGATGATTTCGTCTATTACGAAGGGATAGTCGCCGGGGATTACCGGCTGCGGGTCGAATACGACGGCGCGTTGCAGCCTGTTCCGCAGGAAGCGTTTTCGTACGCCTGCTCGCAACTCGTCGTACAAGATTCGCTGACGCGCGGCGACTGGAAGGGAAAGTACGGTAGCCGGGGGTATATCCTGTGCAGTTACGACGGGGCGGGGAACGATCGCGTCAACCTGCCCGATTTTACCGATTCGGTCGTATCCGCCAAGACCGGCGCCCGCCTGATCGCGTCGGAGACCGACGATCCGCGGGCGCTGGCGTCCGACCGCAGCGGCGATCCGTTCCGCCGGCTCGGGGCCGCCGTGACGCTCGATCCGCTTCCGTGCAATCAGACGATGACGTTCGACTTATATAACAACCGGAATTGCCCTTACCGAGTGGCGCTCTATTTCGTCGATTGGGAACGAGAAGGGAGGCGCTCGGCTATCGAGGTTTTCGATTTGAAAGACAAGCGGTTGCTGATGCCCGTTCGGTTCGTGGAAAATTACGGCGAGGGGCGTTATGTGATCCTGCAACTCGACCGTCCGGTGCGGTTGCGGGTCGATCAGGTGCGCGGGACGAACGCTTCGCTCAGCGGGATTTTCTTCGACTGACGCCGGCGGTCGCCGCCGAACGATCGGCGGGAGCGGTGGCGGAACGGTGAAATTTAATCCGATTCTAAAAACGCATCGGATTTTTTGGTACTTTTGTCCCGCAAAATCAATCCGGAAGGAGTATGCGGGAACGCGGCGCGGGGTTTTATCATGGGCTGGCCATCGCGGCGGTCGTGATCTGGGGTACGACATTCGTTTCGACGAAGGTGTTGTTGACCGAAGGATTGTCTCCCGCTGCGATCATGTTCCTGCGCTTTCTGATCGCTTACGCGGTTTTGAGGACGGTCTGTCCGCGAAACGAACGCTCGGTGCGGTTCAAAGACGAACTGATGTTTGCCGCGGCGGGGATTACCGGCGGATCGATGTATTTTCTGACCGAGAACATGGCGCTACAGATCACGCTGGTGTCGAATGTCGCGTTGTTGCTGACGACTTCCCCGATCATGACCGTTCTGTTGTCCCGTCTGTTCTTCCGGCGGACGGAACCGTTCGGCCGACCGGTCGTGCTGGGGATGTTGGTGGCGTTGGCCGGAGTGGCGCTGGTGGTTTACAATGGCAATTTTATCTTGCAGATTCGCCCGTGGGGCGACCTGCTGACGCTGACGGCCGCGTTGATGTGGGCGTTTTACAACATCGTATTGAAAAAGATAGACCGGCGTTATACGACGTTGGAAATTACCCGCAAAGTGTTTTTTTACGGTCTGGCGACTTTGTTGCCGGTGTTTTTTTTCACGCCGCTGCGACTCGATGCGGAACTGTTGCTGCGACCCGCGGTGTGGGGAAACCTGCTGTTCCTGGGGCTGGTCGCTTCGTTGTTCTGCTTCGTAATCTGGAACATGGCCGTCAAACGTCTCGGTACGGTGCGTACCAATAATTACATTTATTTCGTACCTTTGGTCGCGCTTGCCAGTTCGGCGCTCGTTCTGCACGAAACAGTGACGGTCGTGGCGCTGGCAGGAGCGGTATTGATCCTGGGAGGGGTTTATGCCGCGGAAAAGGGAGGAGGAACGAAACCAAAAAACGATGCATACGATGAATGAACCGATGACCGTTCGTTTCGCCACGGAAGAGGATGCTCCGGTCGTCTACCGGTTTATCCGTAAGATGGCGGAGTACGAGAAGCTCGAACACGAAGTCGATACGTCCGAAGAGGCGTTGCGCCGTTCGGTGTTCCGGGAACGGCAGGCCGAGGTGATTCTGGGCGAGGTGGCCGGCCGGCCGGTCGGGTTCGCTCTCTTTTTTCACAATTTTTCCACGTTTCGCGGTCAGAGGGGACTTTACCTGGAGGATATTTTCGTAGACAGGGAGTTCCGGGGAAAGGGGTACGGCAAAACGTTGTTCCTGCACTTGGTCGGATTGGCCGCCCGGAGGAAGTGTCGCCGGATGGAGTGGGTGGCGTTGAACTGGAACGCTCCTGCGATTGCGTTTTACGAGTCGCTCGGAGCGGTTCGGATGGAGCAATGGAGTATTTTCCGGCTGACCGAGGAGCGTATACGGGAATTATCCGGTAAGCAATGACATAAAACAATAAAAGTATGGTTATCGACGAAAGGGAGTGCCGCCGCGAAGAGATGGCGGCGATCGCCAGGCAGATCATGATCGCCGGGCGGACGGCCCCTAAAGGCAAGGGGATCGATATTATCGAGATCGTAACGGTTACAGGGGAAACGATCACCGAACTGGCCGGGGCCGTTCGCGACGCATCGGCCGCGACCGGGATGAAATTTTTCTGCGCGATGCGGAGAACATCCGACAGGCCGACGCCGTGATTTTGGTCGGCTCCCGCAGTTCGGTGATGTCGCTGAACTGCGGCTATTGCGGTTACCCGACTTGCGTTGCGAAAAACGAGCATCCGGACGTCCCTTGTGCGATCAATATGACCGACCTGGGGATCGCGATCGGTTCGATGACGGCCAAGGCCGCCGATCTGCGGGTCGACAGCCGGGTGATGTTCTCGGTAGGATTCGCCGCACGGCGGATCGGCCTGCTGACCGACTGCCACGCAGTCTACGCCATTCCGCTCAGCGCATCTTCCAAAAAAATCCGTTTTTCGACAGACCATCGACACGCTAATAATCGCTTTATATGTATAACGAACAGATGATTCAGGAACTGCGCAAGCGTTGGAACGCTTTGCAGCAGGCGTTGGCACGGGAAGGGGGCGACGCGATCCTGATAACGACCAATGTGAACCTGTTTTACGTATCGGGAAGAATTTTCAGCGGGGCGGCCTATGTGCGTCTCGAGGGCGATCCGCTTTTTTTCGTCCGCCGCCCGGTCGGGCTGAAAGGCGGTAACGTGATCTATATCCGCAAACCGGAGGAGATCGCCGGCCATTTGCAGCAGCGGGGAATCCCGATGCCCGCGAAGCTGTTCCTCGAAACCGATTCCATTTCCTACAACGAGTATCGGCGCTACGAAAAGATCTTCGATCCTCGCGTCGTTTGCAACGGAACGCAGTTGCTGCGCGGGGTGCGGAGCATCAAGACCATTTACGAGATCGGCCGGATCATGCGTTCGGGCGTGCTACATGCCCGGCTTTACGAGCGGATTCCGTCGCTTTACCGTCCCGGTATGACCGACACCGAACTGTCGATCGAGATCGAGCGCGAAAGCCGCCGGCTCGGGTCGCTCGGTATTTTCCGGATTTTCGGGCAGAGCATGGAGATCTTCATGGGGAGTCTGCTGGCCGGGGACAATGCCGATGCGCCATCGCCGTACGATTTCGCGCTCGGCGGGGCCGGTCTGGACGCCTCGCTTCCGGTCGGCGGAAACGGTACTCCGTTGACCGACGGAACCAGCGTGATGGTCGATATGGGCGGGAATTTCACCGGTTATATGACCGACATGACCCGTGTTTTTTCGGTCGGAAAGCTGACCGATCGGGCTTATAGAGCGCATGACACTGCGCTGGAGATTCAACGGCGGATCGAGCAGACGGCGGCGCCGGGAGTTCCGGCGGCCGATCTTTACAACCTGGCCGTGCGGATCGCCGCCGACGCAGGGCTGTCCGATTATTTTATGGGACACCGCCAGCAGGCCGGATTTATCGGCCATGGGATCGGAATCGAGATCAACGAAGCGCCCGTACTCGCGCCGCGGTCGAAGGAAGCGCTGGTTCCGGGTATGGTTTTCGCGCTCGAACCGAAGTTCGTCATTCCGTCGGTCGGAGCCGTCGGCATCGAAAACAGTTTTCTGGTAACCGATAACGGCGTCGAGAAACTGACCCATTGCGAAGAGGCGATCGTGCCGCTGCAATAGCCGGAGAAGACCGATAAAAAAAGGGGTGTCGGAGAAGACATCCCTTTTTTATCGGTAACAAAAACTCGTTATTTTCTGGCCGGACAAGCTTTTTTACTGTGGCAGCAAGCTTTGTTTCCTTCTTTGCAGGCTTCCTTCTTGCAGCACTCTTTTTTGCAATTTTCCTGACATCCTTCTTTGCAGACGCCTTCTGCACATCCGCAGGCTTTCTCACAATTTTCACCGCAAGCGTTCTCGCATTTTACATCGCAGGTCTTTGCGCATTTGGCTTTCTGGCAGCATTCGGTTTTCGCTTTGGTCGCTTTTTCGCTCTGCGGGGCCTGCGCCAACGCTACCGTGAACAGGGCTACGGCAAACAGCGAAACCATGAATAACACTTTTTCTTCATCTTTCTTCGGTTTTAAAAAATTAAAATCAATCGTTCTTATTCAGCAGGACAGCCCTATTCGGGATATCCAACAAAACAAACTGGCTTTTATCCGGCGGTAGTATCCGTCTCCACAAAAAATACGTAAAAATTTTTGGAAACGCCTTCAAATTCGTATCTTCGTCGGGAAAAATCCATGAATCCGATAAACGATCCGATGTGCGATGAATGAATTCCCGTATCCGCGATATTCCTATCAGGTGCAGCCGCGAGAGGTGGATCTGACCAAAAAAGCCACGATTTTTACGCTGGGCGATTGTATCCTGCACGCCGCCGGTGAAGACGCCGATCAGATCGGGTTCGGGGTCAGGGAACTGCAGCGGAAGAATATGACCTGGGTGCTTTCGCGCATGGCGGTCGAAGTGTACCGCTTTCCGGAAGAGTACGAGCGCTATACGATCGGGACGTGGGTAGGCGAGATCAGCCGGCTGATGACTACGCGTAATTTTGTGGTGCACGATGCCGACGATCGCCGGATCGCCGCGGCGTCGACCTGTTGGGCGATGATCGACATGCAGAGCCGTCTGCCGCTCGATCTGCGCGAAAACGTGGATTACAACCGGGCGCTGATTTCCGAACCGTGTCCCGTCGGCAAACCGCTGAAAATCGCGCGGGTGGATGGACAATTGGCCGACGACCGCCGGGTGCGGTACAGCGACGTCGACTTCAATCAGCATACCAATACGATGAAGTATATCCAGTGGATGATCGATACGTTGCCGCTGGAGCGTTTGACCGAAGGACAGATGAAGCGACTGGACATCAATTTTATACATGAGACGCGTTACGGTCAGCAAGTGCAGGTTTATTACGAAGAGGGCGAGTGCGGCGACCGTTTCGAAGTGCGTTTGATGCCGGAGGGCACGACGGCCTGCAAGGCAGTTTTTCAGTGGAATAAAAATCGATAACCCCGGCTTTGCGTGCAAAGCTGAAATATGAATGAAAATGAAAAAAACAGGCTCGTTTGTCGCAGTCGCCGCTGCGCTTGCCTTGTTCTCCTGCACGGAGAAAAAGGCGGATTCCGTCCGGCTCTTCAACGGAACGGATCTTACCGGATGGGTACTTTACATGCAGGATTCGACGTTGAATCCGCAGCAGGAATTCGTCGTTCGCGACAGCGTGATCGCCCTGTCCGGACCGTTCGGATACGTACGTACCGACAAAAGTGCTTATTCGAATTATGTCTGAACGCCCAGTGGCGCTGGCCCGACAGCGCGACCAACAGCGGGATTTTCGTCAACATCCAGCAGGACGGTATCTGGCCCGATTGCTACGAGTGCCAGTTGTGGAACGGCCGCGCCGGCGACCTGATCAATTCGGGCGGAGCCGATTGCGCCGAATACCGGGCCGATTCGACGCTGATGATCGTGACCAAAATGAACGCATCGAACGAAAAGCCGGTCGGGGAGTGGAACAGCGCCGAGGTGATCTGCGACGACAGTACGGTAACGGTTTATATCAACGGCGAGTTGCAGAACCGGATTACCGGCGTGTCGAATAACAAGGGCTATATCGGCTTGCAGAGCGAAGGCGGCCCCATCGAATTCCGCCGTGTGGAACTTACGCCGCTCGAATAGGCGGAAAGCCGCTGCCGGATTGTAAAAATTGCCGGAACGAAAAGTTCCCCGGGTCGTACGACCCGGGGAACTTTTCGTTTATCCGGTAGGGAAATCGGGAGTTAAATTCTCGCTTCATTTTACGGATTAGAATCGTTTCGGATAAAAGAATGTAATAATCGGATTGTCTTCTTTCTGCATGGATAAGCCCAAATCCGTTCTTGCCCGGCCGAATTGTTTTACGAGTGAATCGTAAGGAAGACTTTTCCAGCCCGCCACGTCATTGGTAACCATGATCGGAAACATATACCCGATAAATGCGTCTTCGGTCGACCCGATTATATTGGCAAAAAACAGCGGAAAAAAACCGTATTTTTTACCGAAGGATATCAATTTTCCCGTCGAAAGGGAATAAATACAATCGAATTTACGATGCGCTCTGGAATAACTGAAGTGAAGATAATCTTTTGTCAGGTAAAAATCGCCGTTCATGAATAGAAATTTGGTACCGTCCTGCGCTTTTCTCAAATCTCTTTTCCGTTTTCCGTTCCGGTATTTTTCCGGTACGGTACGATCTCCGAAATTCACGGCGAACTCGACCCGGATACTTCCGTTCTCGTGAATCGAATAAATCGTATCGTTGTAGACCGGGCGGTAATAAACGATATTGTTTTTCGGGAAAAAATTGTGTCTGTTCACCAGGCTTTGATAGGTATTCTTTTTTCTGTAAAATCCGCGGGAAGTAAATGTTCCGGTAGAATCGGTCTCGAAAACAGAATAATTGACGATCGATCTAAATTCGTCGTTATCGCAGCTTATCGAGTTGAAAAGATATTGATTGTCGTTGAAAATATGGAACTTCATGCTATAAAAAGGAAATTTGACCGATTTGAGAAACTTTCCCTCGAGATTATAAAACTGTATGCGACGCATAAATTGATCGTATATGGCTATCTTATTACCGTAAAGTTCCATAAACGTCGGTTCTATGTATTCGCCCGGCCCTCTTCCGTGACTCCCGATAGAGCGTACGAACTGTCCCGATTTGGAGAACATCTTTACCGATTTGGAGGTGTATCCGTCCCGTAATATCAATACGCTGTCCAGAAAGATAATCTGATCAATTGCTCCTATCGTCGCTTCTGTATCGCTACTGAGTCTTATAAATGAAACGGAATCGCAAATTTCTTCTACGTTAAATGCTGAACTCCCGTCAATTTCCTTCACGTCGATAGTTCGAAACGAATCTCGATAGATTTTCATTTCAGAGACGGGGCGGCCATCTTCTTTGATTCCCTCTTTTGAGATATTCGAACAACCCCCAAAAAGGAATATCAGAAATATAATTCCGAATAATTTTTTTGTCATAAACGATTTTTAATCTAAAAAGATTGTTTTTCGCAAAAGCGTTTGTCCGGTGCTGCGCATAAGTTCTGCTTCTCTTTCGTTTACAATCGTTACCGGATCTTTGCATGTCCGTGTAGGATGATTTTCCCAATTATTATCCGCTGTCCTAATTAGTTATAAAGTATTATGTTTATTGCTTATATCAAATGTCTTTTGACGGATGACCGACAGTCCTGCGCGATTATCGTATTGAAAAAATACCGGCGCCCATCGTGAGCGCCGGCATTGTAGTGGAAAATTCGAATTACAAACCCGGCGTTTCGACTTCGTAATTTTGTGTTCCGGTTATATTTTCGATCCAGACCCAGTAGGCCGGCTGCCCGTGAAAGCTGCCCGAGCGTTCGACCCGCACGTCGGCCCCGCCTTTTGCGCGTACCGCTTCGGCGATCCGGTCGGCCTCGGCCTGCCCGGTATAGGGGCCGAAGCGGATGTCCAGCGCCGGCACCGGTTTGTCGCACCGCAGCGTGAAACGTTGGCCGCGCCGGTAGGCGTAGTCGATCGTGGCGCTCTCCAGTCGGTCGCCGCTGCGGGTCATCACGCGGGCTCCGGTTACTTCCAGTCCGTTCAGCGGGTCGGGGATACGCGGCAGCAGCCGTACCCGGTCGTCGCGCGAGTCGTCCACGCCGGCACAGATTTCCAGCGCGTTCATGGCCGGTCCCTGATTGGCTCCGTTGCTCAGGTCGCAGATGCGGTACCAACGGCCGTCGGGCATGATGTTCGCCCCTTCGGGGATGATCCACATCCATTTTCGCCAGTCGATCCCGCGCGTGCTGTCTGCGTAATTCATGTTTTTGTCGTACGTGTAGCGGGCGATGCTGACCAGCAGCCGTCCGGCATTGTCCATTTGGTCGAGCACCAGCGCCGAGTGGGTCAGCCACCCGATACCGTATCCCATGCCGAGCACCGGGGTATCGCCGTAGCGTTGGTTCAGTTGGCGTCTGAGCGTGTGACGCGTGATCGGCGTTAGGTCTTCGTCCATCCGCTGCGGGTCGAGCCCTTCGCGATAGAGCGAGAACCAGGCCTGTACCAGGCAGTCCTGCAGGCTCGGCAGCACGGAGTTGCGGGCTACGCGCCACATCCGGTCGTGATCCGGCCCGACGGCCAGCATTCGCAGCATTCCGCCGCGGATGCGCTCCGCATAGACCCTGTATTTTTCCGCCAGCGCCGTGTCGCCCATCGCTTCGGCCATTTCGGCCGAGCACAGCAGCGCCGTCATCGACGTATAGCTGGCGTACACTTCGTACATATCGCAGTTGGCGTAGTTCTCCCGGATTTTCTGCGGGTCGGTTTCGGTATCCATGTTTTTCGGGATCTGGCTGATCTTGCTGAATTTCGCCGCCCATCCGGTGAATTCGCCCTCGCTGTACACAACGTCGCGGCCGGTATAGTCGAGCAGCCAGCAGATAAAGTCGGTGGCGTCTTTGGTCGATTGCCAGCGGCTTTTGCGGTAAACGCTGTCGCGCGTTTCGGTGAGCCACTCTCCGGTCGGTTTACCGAGCTGCTTCCAGGCGAACCAGCGGCTGACGATCGTCGAGGAGTGTCCTTCCATCTCTTCGTCTCCCGGAATTTCGTTGATCTCGTAAGGGATCGCGGCGGGGCCGTTCATCACGAACGCCCAGTGCGGGGGCGCGTCTTTCGGATATTTGGAGACGTCGATCGGCCCGTTGTCCGGGTCCGTTCTGCGGATCGCGGTCGGCCCGGTAGAAATAGAGCCATTTGTCGCAGTAGTCCACGTAGCTGGTGAGCCGTTGCGGGTTGTCGATGCAGCGCAGCGCCTGCCGCACGTAGTGATCCGAGGTACGGGAGTAGGGCTCGCGGTAGATGCCGATCGGCTCCCAGGTTCCGATTCCCTGGTAGCCGCCGTAGAACGGCGATCCGACTCCTGTTTCATAAAAGCATCCGGTCGCCGGGTCGAATTTTTCGTCGATGTTGGTCAGGTTAGCCACCCAGATGTTCGACAGCATGTCCCCTTCGACCGAATCGGAAAGGAAGCGGATGCCCGTTCCCTTGAATCCCTGCGGGAAGTCGATTCGTTCGACCTTTTTCGGCAGGTCGTCGAGACTGGTATAAAGGATGTCCGACAGGGCTTCGAGTTTCGGTCCGAAGTCGGGAATGTCGTCGGTCGCGAAAGCGGGTTGCAGGTCGCCTTTCATAACGGTACGTTTACCAAATGCGGTCAGCCGTTCGGTCGGTTTCGCACCCCGGGGCAGTTGCAGCGTGATTCCCGAAATCAGGATCTCCCCCCGTTTTTCGGTGTTGTTGTGAACGACGATCGATTCGATCGGCAGTTCGCGCGGCGTAACTCGGCAGGTAATAGGCGCGGTAACTGTCGCCGGCTTCCATGTATTCGCCGGTTTCGCGCACTTGCAGCGCATCGCGCAGCACCTGCATGTATTCGGGGCGCGAGGCGAACGGTTCGCGGATCACCCGTCCTGCGTTGTGCGACGGATTTTTCCATTGGTTGAAAAACCAGATCGTACTGCCGACGATCATCGGGATACGGTCGGAGGAGCCGTCGGCGTAGCGGATCTCGATTTCGCCGATGGAAGTGCCGATCTGCACCTGGTCTTCGCGGGTTTCTCGCAGTTCGAAATGCTCGCCCCAGTGGGCCAGCCCGCTGTCCCAGCCGTCGTTGATCATGCCGAGCAGATACAACGTGCGGGCCGGCGATCCCACCGGGATGGTTTCGTCGGCGCCGTTGCGGACCCGGACGGTATTTTCCCGTTTGGAAACGGGGCGGCCAGGAACGGGATCGTCCGGCAGAATACCAGCGAGTCGCCCGATTCGATTTTTAAGCCGTACAGGTCGGAGACCGACGTCCGGGCGTCGGGCCGCTGCGCCGAGACGGTCGTCGAAAGCAGTAGCAGCAGCGCGGCGCTGCAAAAAAGTGAAAATTTTTTCATGGTAGGTAAGTTAGGATTTTAGCCTCGTTAAAATTAATAAAATAAATTTTCTTTTAACGGATTTCCTGCGGAAAGTTTTGAATAAGTGCCTCGGGATCGTTTTCCGGGTTGGAATAACGCCCGGTAAATCGTACCTTTGGGGCGTAAAATAAAACGGAACAGACGCATGATTACGGTTTCAAACTTGGAAGTACAATACGGGAAACGAGTTCTTTTCAAAGATATCAACCTGAAATTCACACCCGGAAACTGCTATGGGGTGATCGGTGCGAACGGCGCCGGCAAATCGACTTTTTCTGAAAGTGCTCAGCGGCGATGTGACGCCGACGCGCGGGTCGGTCGCATTCGGGCCGCACGAACGGCTGTCGGTGCTGAAGCAGGATCACTTCGAATTCGACGAGTGTACGGTGCTGGATACCGTGCTGATGGGACACCAGCCGCTGTGGTCGCTGATGCAGGAGAAAAATGCCCTATATGCGAAACCAGATTTCTCGGAAGAGGACGGAATCAAAGTCGGCGAACTGGAGGAGAAATTGCCGAGATGGACGGCTGGAACGCCGAAAGCGACGCTGCCAACCTGTTGAGCGGGCTGGGGATCAAGGAAAATCTGCATTACGAACTGATGGGACGGCTGAACGCCAAAGAGAAGGTGCGCGTGCTGTTGGCGCAGGCCCTGTTCGGCAAGCCGGACAACCTGCTGCTCGACGAGCCGACGAACGACCTGGACGTCAACACGATCATGTGGCTCGAAAACTACTTGGCGAATTATGAGAATACGGTGTTGGTCGTTTCGCACGACCGCCATTTCCTCGATTCGGTCAGTACGCACATCGTCGATATCGATTACAGCGACATCAACCTGTTCTCCGGAAATTACAGTTTCTGGTACGAATCGAGTCAGTTGGCCGCCCGTCAGCAGGCCAACCAGAACAAAAAAGGCCGAGGAGAAGAAAAAGGAGTTGCAGGAATTTATCCAGCGGTTCAGCGCCAACGTGGCCAAATCGAAGCAGACGACCAGCCGCAAAAAAATGCTCGAAAACTCAATATCGAGGAGATCAAGCCTTCGATGCGCAAATATCCGGGGATCATTTTCCAGCCCGAGCGCGAGCCGGGAACCAAAATTCTGGCGGTCGACGGCCTCAGCAAGACGGTCGGCGGCGAGACGTTGTTCCGAAACGTATCGTTCACGATCGAAAAGGGAGACAAGGTGGCGTTCCTGTCGCGCGAGCCGCGCGCGATTACCGCGCTGTTCGAGATCGTCGCCGGCGACGACAAGCCCGACAGCGGTATGGTCGAGTGGGGCGTAACGATCAATCCGGCCTATTTGCCGTTGAACAATGCGCCGTTTTTCGACAATCAGCTGACCATCGTGGACTGGTTGGCCCAGTTTTCGCAGGATACCAGCGAATTGTACCTGCGCGGGTATCTGGGCAAGATGCTGTTCAGCGGCGACGAGATTTACAAGCAGGTCAACGTGCTGTCCGGAGGGGAGAAAATGCGGTGCATGATCGCCCGGATGATGATCCGCCAGGCCAATACGCTGTTGCTCGACTCGCCGACCAACCACCTCGACCTGGAATCGATCCAGGCGTTCAACAATGCGTTGGTCGCCTTCAAGGGCGTCGTGCTGATGACTTCGCACGACCACGAGTTCATCAATACGGTGGCTAACCGGATCATCGAGATCACGCCGAACGGAATGATCGACAAGTACATGGAGTACGACGACTACCTGTTCGACGAGCGGGTGCAGGAAAATCTGAACCGCCTGTATACGAAATAGCGGACTTGCGCCGTTCGAAAATTGTTTATTATGAGATTGAAATCGCTTATACGGATCGTGCTGTTACTGCTCTGCTTTTCGGGCGGCGTTTCCGCGCAGAGTCCGGCCGATTCCGCGGCTTTGGCAAATGCTTCGTGGCGGACGGTTTACGATGCGGACGGGATGACTGTCCGTAAGTTGTCGATCCGCCTTTTCGATTCCGATCAGCAGATTTCGTGCATCGAGATCGCCCCGGAAAAATACCGTTTGGCCGTGATTCAGGATTCGCTTCGAACGAAGACTTCCCGCATCGGGAAGCAGTCCGGCGCGGTAGCGGCGATCAACGGGGTTTTTTAAAACCCGTACAGAAACAGGCCGTAGCCATGGGTTTCATAAAAACAGGAGGATATCGGCCCGCCCAGATAGGGGCCGAAACCGGCGTCGCCGTGGCGGTCGATACTGCGGGAGTACTGCGGTTGATCGATTGGAGTCTGGCGATGGAGCAGGCGGACGCTCCGCATCGGGATCGGTATCCCGATGTGATGGTAACCGGCCCGATGCTGCTGCGCGGCGGCCGGTCGCTAATCCCGTGGGATTCGACGGCTCCCCGCCATCCGCGATCCTGCGTCGGGACGAAAGCCGACGGAACCGTCCTGCTGATGGTCGTGGACGGACGGCAGAGCCGCGCGGCGGGGATGGCCCTGTGCGAATTGGCTTATGCGGCCCGCCTGATGGGAGCGGCGGATGCGATAAACCTCGACGGGGGAGGATCTTCGACCTTGTGGACGAAGGGGCAGGGGATTGTCAACGCTCCTTCCGACCGGATGCTCTTTTTTCGCTCGGAACGTCCCGTCTGCAATGCGATCGTCGTGAAACGTAAATAAGGAATGATACTGTACTTGATTGTTATACTGTCTGTTGTGTCCGTGACGTTGGATCTGCTGATCCTGCGCCGGATTCGTCGGCGGTTACCGGACAAGCGGTGGCTGCGGAGACTCTATCTGGCGCACTTCCTGTTGCTCGATGCGGGGATCGTCGCCGCGCTGCTTTTTACCGCCGCTGCTCCGAGGCGGGGGCGGAAAGTTACATGCACGTTATCCTGTGGGTGATCTGCCTGTTCTTTATGAGCGTCGGGCCGAAGTCGGTCTACATGTTGGTTTCGCTGCTGGATTATCCGGCCGGTTGGGTACGAAGAAAAAAGGTGCGGTTGTTTTCGAGGATCGGTCTAGCGGCCGGAGCGCTGACCCTGCTCGTGATGATATGGGGTGCGACAGCCGGCCGGTCGCGGATCGTGGAGGAAGACCTGATCGTCCGTTCGGATAAGATTCCGGCCGCTTTCGACGGTTATAAGATAATACTGTTTACCGACCTGCACGCCGGCAACGAACCCGGGAACCGCCGCTTTATCCGGCGAATGGTGCGGAAGATCAACGAACAGCATCCCGATCTGGTTGTCAATGCGGGCGACCTGGTCAATATAGATGCCCGCGAGCTGACCGATTCGGTGATGTCCGTATTGTCCGGAATCCGTGCGAAAGACGGGGTCTATTCGGTGTATGGCAATCACGATCTGGGGATCTACCTGAGCCGGGACAGCGACCTGACTCCGCGGCAGAGTTTCGACGAATTGGCCGTCCGGCAGCGGGCGATGGGATGGAATCTGTTGGATAACGAGTCTCGGTACGTCCGGCGCGGCAGCGACAGCATCTCGGTGACGGGGGTGAATTTCCCGATCGGGAAAAAACTGAACGGACGGCAGAACGTCGATTTCGCACGCTGCGATTTCGACGCAGCCTACCGGGGAGTGCCCGACAGCCTGTTCAACCTGTTGATCGCCCATACTCCGGAAGTGTGGGACGAAGCGCTGGCTACCGGACGGGCCGATCTGACCCTGTCGGGGCATGTACATGCGATGCAGCTCAAAATCCGGCTCGGCGGATGGGCGTGGTCGCCTGCCGAATGGATGTACGATCGATGGAGCGGTCTGTACGAAGAGGACGGGAAATACCTTTTCGTCAACGACGGAATGGGATACGTGATGTATCCGATGCGGATAGGCACTTATCCGTCGATTACGGTGATTACGCTGAAATCCGAATAAAAGCAGGAATTAGGAGGATAGTTTCATGCCGATCACCCCGAGGACGATCAGCGCCGCGGAGAACAGCCGCCAGAATCCGGCCGAGTCGCCGAAAAAGAAAATTCCCATCAACAGCGTTCCGACCGCGCCGATACCCGTCCAGACGACGTAGGCGGTGCCGATGGCGATCGTCCGCTGGGCGACGTAAAGCAGGAACATGCTCAGCGCCATTGAAAAAATGGCGATCAGGATACCCCATATCTTGACCGGCATACTCTGCGACAGTTTCAGCCCCACTGCCCATCCCATTTCGAAAAGTCCCCCGAGGATCAAATAAAACCAAGCCATAATTCGTTCGCTTCAATAATTGACGCGCCGAAGGTAGCGAAATTTCCGGCCGTTATGAAATTGTCGAAAAAAAATTGTATTTTTGTCCGTAATCTTTTTAGACGGATCGACGGGATAACCGACCAGAAATGAAAAAACGCATATCCGCCATATTCGTACTGCTCACGGGAACGCTGTTGCTGGCGTTGTCGGCGTTGCCGCATCACCAGCACGGCGACCGGATCAGTTTCGTCGCCCGGAACGGTGCGTCGAATGTTGGGCACGTTCCCTGCTGCGGAGGGAACGACGATCACGCCGGATCGGACACGGACTGCGATCTGCGGTATCTGTTCGTGATGTACGGACGGGGCGGCAGCCAGCTCGTACAGGCGGTCGATCAACAGGACGATCCTACGGGCGGTTATCATTTTCCCGTCACGCTTTTCTTCGATTCCGTTTTTACGTTCGACGCCCGCGTTTATGCGATGGCGACGGTCTCTTTCGCACCGTTTGCCGAACCGGCTGCCCGGCCGGATGCGGCGGCATTGCCGCTGCTGCGGGCTCCTCCCGTTTTCATTGCATAGTTTTTGTTTCCGCACGGCGGAAAGACGACTCTTTCGTTTGCAAACGAGGGAGCGTGTTCACATGATTCAAATAAAAAATCCATGCAATGAATAAAATATTGTTAGCAAGCATACTGTCCGTAGCCCTGATGACGGGTTGCGGGAACCGGCCTTCGAGCGCCGGAGCGTCCGGGGACGGACATTTGTCCGAAGCGGAACACGGCGATCACGACGGTCATGACCATGAAGCCGAAGGGCACGATCACGGGGCCGAGGAGGCCGGGCGCGCGGGACACGATCACGGAGCCGGAGGGGATACCCATGCCGGTGAAATCGTCTTTACGAAAGCGCAGGCTGCGCAGACCGATTTCGAACTGTTCGAAGTGCAACCCGTTACGTTCAATGAAGTGATTCCTACCAGCGGTCGGATCATGGCAGCGCAAGGCGACGAGACTTCGGTCGTAGCGCCGGTCGGCGGCGTCGTGTCGTTCACCAATAAGAAGATCGTCGACGGTACGCCGGTCGGCCGCGGGGAAACGCTGTTTACGATTTCGTCCAAAGAGATGGCCGAAGGGGATTACGTGGCCCGCACCCGCTCAACGTACGAGCAGGCCAAAGCGGCTTTCGAACGCGCCGAAAACCTCGTGAAAGACAAGATCATTTCGCAGTCGGATTACGAACAGAGCCGGCTCGCTTACGAAAATGCCAAAACCGCCTACGATGCGGTTGCAGGCAAAACTTCCGCCCGGGGAACGCGGGTTACGGCCCCGATCGGCGGTTTTATTAAGAATGTCGCCGTGAGCGAAGGGACCTTCGTCGAAGTGGGACAGACGCTGGCCACCGTTTCGCAGAACAAACGGCTCGTACTGCGCGCCGAAGTGTCGCAACGGTACCTGAACGATCTGCGTTCGGTGTCGGGCGCGAATTTCCGTACGCCGTACGACGACAAAGTCTACTCGCTCTCCGAAATGAACGGGCGGCTATTGTCGGTCGGTAAGAGTTCCGACGGCAGTTCGGTTTTCATTCCGGTTATTTTCGAATTCGATAACGGCGGGGACGTGATCCCGGGTTCGTTCGTCGAGATTTATCTGATATCGTCGCCGCAGCGCGACGTGCTGACCGTGCCGCTGAGCGCCGTAACGGAGGATCAGGGTGTTCACTTCGTATTCGTGCAACTCGACGATGAGGGGTATGCCAAACGGGAAGTGAAGCTCGGCGCCGACGATGGCAGGAACGTACGTGTGTTGTCGGGCCTGAAAGCCGGCGAGACGGTTGTCAGCAAAGGCGTCGCGCAGGTAAAAATGGCTTCGTTCTCCGGGGCGATCCCCGAAGGCCATTCGCACTCCCACTAAATCGCCTGCGCCATGCTGAATAAAATCATAAACTTTTCATTGCACAACAGGCTGTTGGTGATGATTGCGGGCGTCGTGCTGCTGGCCGTGGGCACGTTTACCGCCCGCCATATGGAGGTCGACGTTTTTCCCGACTTGAATGCGCCGACCGTGGTCGTGATGACCGAGGCGAACGGAATGGCCGCCGAAGAGGTCGAACGCACCGTGACGTTCCCGATCGAAACGGCCGTCAACGGAGCGACCGACGTGCGCCGCGTGCGTTCGTCGTCGACGACCGGATTTTCGGTCGTCTGGGTCGAGTTCGACTGGGGAACCGATATTTACCGGGCGCGCCAGATCGTTTCCGAAAAGCTGGCTACGCTCAGCGAGACGCTGCCGCAGAACGTCGGCACGCCGACGCTCGGGCCGCAGTCGTCGATCCTCGGCGAACTGCTGATCGTCGGACTGACGGCCGATACCACTTCGTTACAGGAACTGCGGACGCTGGCCGATTGGGTGATCCGCCCGCGGCTGCTGGCTACCGGCGGCGTCGCCCAGGTAACGGTGATCGGCGGCGACATCAAGGAGTACCAGGTGCTGCTCGACCCGGCGCGGATGCGCCATTACGACGTTTCGATGCAACAGGTGCTCGACGTGGTGGCCGACCTGAGCCGCAATTCCAGCGGCGGTATCCTGAACCAGTACGGCAACGAATACATCATCCGCGGGGTGCTTTCCACGGCCGACGAGCAGGAGTTGGGGAAAGCCGTCGTTAAGACGACGGACGGCATTCCGGTGCTGCTCGAAAACGTTGCGGACGTGAAAATCGGAGCGAAATCGCCGCGGCTGGGCGTCGCTTCGGAGCGCGGCAAACCGGCCGTTCTGATGACCGTGACCAAACAACCGAATACCAATACGCTCGAACTGACCGACAAACTCGATCGGACGCTCGCCGAAATCCAGCGCACTCTGCCGCCGGACGTGCATGTTTCGACCGACATTTTCCGGCAGTCGCGGTTCATCGAAAGTTCGGTGGACAACATTCAGAAAGCGCTGTTCGAGGGGGCTATTTTCGTCGTGATCGTGCTGTTCGTCTTCCTGATGAATTTCCGCACGACGGTCATATCGCTGATCGCGCTGCCGCTGTCGTTGCTGGTGTCGGTGCTGGCGCTGAAGGCGATGGGGCTTACGATCAATACGATGAGCCTCGGCGGTATGGCCATTGCGATCGGCTCGCTGGTCGACGATGCGATCATCGACGTCGAGAACGTATTCAAGCGACTCCGACAGAACTTTTTGAAACCGAAAGAGGAACGGCTTCCGACGCTTACGGTCGTTTACGAGGCTTCGAAAGAGATTCGTACGTCGGTCGTCAATGCGACGATCATTACGATCGTGGCTTTCGTGCCGCTGTTTTTCCTCGGCGGCTCGAAGGACGCATGTTGCGTCCGCTCGGGATTTCGTTCATCGTGGCGCTGTTCGCGTCGATGGTCGTCGCCGTGACGCTGACGCCGGTGCTGTGCAGTTACCTGCTGACCGGCGATCGGGTGTTGCAACGCAGCCAGAAGGAACCGATCGTTTCCCGTTTCCTGAAACGAATTTACAAAAAGGCGCTCGAATGGGTGCTTTCGCATAAACGGCTCGTAATCGGTTCGACCGTCGCGCTGTTCGTCGCTTCGCTGGTCGTATTTTTCAGCCTGGGACGGAATTTCCTGCCGCCGTTCAACGAAGGTTCGCTGACGATCAATACCTCTACGATGCCCGGCATTTCGCTCGAAGAGTCCGATAAGATCGGGCGCGAGGTGGAACGTATCCTGCCTCGAAATCCCCGAAATACAGACGGTCGCCCGCAAAACCGGGCGCGCCGAACTGGACGAACACGCGCTCGGCGTGAATGTTTTCGGAAATGGAGGCTCCGTTCGAACTGGACGAGCGTTCGCGTCAGGAGTTTCTCTCCGACGTGCGGGCCCGGCTCGGCGTGCTGAAAGGCGTCAATATCGAAATCGGCCAGCCGATTTCGCATCGGATCGACGCGATGCTGTCCGGCACGAGGGCCAATATCGCGATCAAACTGTTCGGGCCCGACCTGAACCGGCTTTTCTCGCTCGGAAATCAGGTCAAAGGCGCCGTTTCGGGCGTCGCCGGCGTAGCCGACCTGAACGTCGAGCAGCAGGTCGAGCGTCCGCAGTTGCAGATCCGCCCGAAACGCGAAATGCTCGCCAAATACGGCATTCCGCTGCCCGAGTTTTCACGATTCATCGAGGTGGCGCTGGGCGGCGAAGTCGTTTCTGCAGGTCTACGACCAGGGGCGTTCGTTCGACGTAACGGTCAAGATGGACGATGCCGACCGATCCGATATGGAGCGTATCGGGAATCTGACGATCGACGGGACGGCCGGTAAAGTGCCGCTCAGTTACGTGGCCGATATCGTATCGACCTCGGGGCCGAATGCGATCAGCCGCGAGAACGCACAGCGCAAGATCGTATCGGCCAACGTGGCCGACCGCGACCTGCATAGCGTGGTGGGCGATATCCAGGAAATGATCCGGGAGAAGGTCGATCTGCCCGAAGGATACCATATCGAATACGGCGGCCAGTTCGAGAGCGAGCAGGCCGCGTCGCGGGTGCTGTCGCTTATGTCGATCATTTCGCTGCTCATTATCTTCTTGCTGCTGTTCCAGGAGTTCCGCAGCCTGTCGGTGTCGGGCATCATCATGCTGAATCTGCCGCTGGCGCTGATCGGCGGGATCGTTAGCATCTGGCTGACCAGCGGGGAGGTCAGTATCCCGGCGATTATCGGCTTCATTTCGCTGTTCGGCATTGCGACGCGCAACGGCATACTCCTTGTATCGCATTACAATCAACTGCGCAGCGAGGGCATGTCGTTGCACGACAGCGTGGTGAACGGATCGCTCGACCGGCTGAACCCGATCCTGATGACGGCGCTGTCGTCGGCGCTGGCTCTGATTCCGCTGGCGCTCGGCGGCGACTTGCCCGGTAACGAAATTCAGAGTCCGATGGCCAAGGTGATTCTGGGCGGACTGCTGAGTTCGACGCTGTTGAACGGGTTTATCGTTCCGGCAGTTTACCTGATTATTAACCGTAAAAACAGCAACGTATGAAATGCATCCTGATATTTGCGGCCGCCCTGTTTGCGGGGACGGCTTACGGTCAGCGCAGCGTTGACGACGTATTGCGCGAGGTCGAAGCTCTGCGAGCAAGGAACTGAAAGCCCAGCGCGAACTGACCGCCGCCCAGAAGATGGAAGCCCAGACCGGCAAGTACCTCGCCAATCCGAGCGTCGAGTTCGAAAGCCTGTGGGGCGGGGCCGAACGGATCCGTAATTCCGAGTTGACGGTAATGCAGGCTTTCGATTTTCCGTCGGCTTACGCATCGCGCAACAAGATTGCGAAACTTCGTTCGTCGTATTACGATACGGAAGCGCCGCGTTGCGTCAGCAGTTGTTGCTGGACGCTAAGACGTTGTGCATCCAGATCGTCCACCTGAACCGGATGAAGGAGTTTCTGTCGAACGGGTCGTCAATGCCGAACGGCTGGATTCCGCTTACCGTCGGAAGTTTGCAATCGGAGAAGCCAATATTCTGGAATGTAATAAGATCCGGAGTCGAGGATCTCCGCGAAAACCGAGTATAATCTCAATGAAGCCGAACTGCTGGCCAAATGTCAGCAATTGGCTACATGCTGACCGAAAGCGACCGGTTTTCCGGTCTGGTCTATCCGACCGTGGAGAGTTTGCCTGCATTCGAACAACTGAGCGCTGTATATGGAGCAAAATCCTGGGTGCAAAGCCTGCAGCAGCAGGTGTCGGTCGATAAGCAAAGCGTATCGCTGAACCGTTCGCTGTCGCTGAAGTTCGAAATGGGTTATCGGCACGATTTCGGCGGGGAAGGACGTTTCAAGGGTTCAAGGTGGGAATGTCGATTCCGCTTTTCGAGAACAAGAACAAGGTGAAGGCCGCGCGCCCAGGCGCTTGTCATCCGCTCAACTGGAAAGCGTTCGGCTGAATGCGGCGTCGGGCTCCGGCAGTTGTACGACCAGGCCGTTACGCTGCGGGAATCGATGCGGTCGATGAGTCGGTGTTGCTGGCGCAGAATAACCTGTCGATGCTGAACAAAGCTGGATGCCGGGCAGATCACGGTGATCGAGTATATTACCGAGATCGGCGTGCTGTACCAAGAGCCGCCAGATGCAGTTGCAGCTCGAACGGGATTACAATTTGATAACAAACTTTTCCGGTTCGAATTGTAGGAACGCGTTCATACAATTCGAACTTTATTTTCCGAATAACACGCTTACGGTTTTGTCCGTAAGCGTGTTATTTTTTATTTAGATTTGTGTGTTTTTATACAAATAAAATATTTTTTAAACATTTATTTCAAATGTCAATTTAAATACCTATCTTTGGCACGGTGAAAATATGTCTTTTGCGCGGATGTCGGGCATTTAGTAATCAGAGTGATAGCAGATCGCCGGGAACGAACGGCATAAAAACGAATAGAATCGGAAAGATGAAAATTGTAGGTGAACCGAAAGCATTTTGAGCACGAAGCATTGCAGCTCTTGAATCTTTATGAATCGCTGGGGCCGAGGGCGGAGATTTTCCCTGCCGCATTTTTGACAACCTCACGAGTTTCGTGAGCCTTTGCATGGAGGCCGACGATCGGCCAAACAGCAGGCCGAGATCAACCGTTACCTGTTGAAGTTCAGGGAGGATATTCCGGGTTATACGGACGTTTCGCTGATGCTCATTCCGCACAGCAATTCGAAAGCGTTCGAACTGGAGTAACCGCCGCGGCAAATTCGTCAAAAAATCAACGCCCTGCTCGATACCGACGGTACCACCACCGAAGTCAAAACGTGCTGCGGAACATCCGCACGATACGCACGACCTTCCTCGGTCGGAACGCCTCCCGATCAACAGTTTTCCACATCGACTTCATGTCGCAGGTGCAATTGGCGGCCATGTCCGCGATCTGTGTAAATACCGCGACGTGATCGGCGTGACGGGCGATATCAACGAGGCGCACTGGAATTACCTATGGTCGAGCAGATGATCAGCCAGAGCACCCACTCATACGACCAAAGCCGAGATCAACGACTTTTTGCACCGCAGCCAGTGGGCCGTGAATTTCAAGGGATGAACGGCATGATCCGCACGGTCGTTTCGGGCAATGCCGACAAAGCCTGTGTCGCTGCTCAGGGGAGACGTGTTCAACAAGGATGCCGTCGTGGTGCTCGAAAGTCCCGCGCCGGAGGACCTGTACGACCGGATGACGGTCGACACCACGTCGATTTTCGTGGTAAAGGTGAAGCATGCCCGGATCAACCACTATTCCGGGCCGAAGTGGTTCCCGCTGCTGACCCGTCTGGTGATCGTCGACGATTCGAAGGAGTCGCGCAGTTCGAACACTTCGCTGGTTTTCTGTTTTCACAACGGGATTATCAATACGCTGAATAAAGTACACACCAAAAAGCTGGGTTCCCCGGCCAATACGCAGTTGAACCTACGGTTGATCCTTGAGAACGTGAATCCTTCGTTCCTGATGGAGTTCCGCGAGAAACTCGAGGTGCAAATCGAGGAGTATGGCCGCGAGATCAAGTCGCTGCTGGTAGAGCAGACCGGCGACGACGCCGACGTCGAAAAGCGGATTACGCTGTTCAAACTCGACGCCTTTTCGCGCCAGGTCGTACAAGACAAGTATTCGCTTGAGAAACTGCGCGATTTCATTTTCTTCCTCGAAAACTGCCACAAGCAGGAGAATAAGAAGATCCAGACGCAGGAACTGATCGACGAGTTCGAAGGCCGGATGCGGAACTATTTTTACGCCGGCAATAAGCTGATCGACGTCATCACGATTCTCGAAGGAGGCGGACGCCACCAGATCAAAACTTTCGGCGATTATCTGCGCAGCCGGACGTTCAATAACCTCAGCAGCAAGATCCGTTACGCCTGCCAGTTGATCCTGGACGTTATTCCGAGCTGTTACGAACGCACCCTCAAGAACCATTTCCATAAGAATTTCGGAATCAACTTGTTCCTTGAAAAATATCAGGAGTACCTGACCAAGGTGGGCAAGGACGCCGACAACAAGGGGCGTTTCGAAAAATTCCTGATCGATTTGGGGATTCGCGACAAATATTTCGCATTAAGCGACGACGACAAGGATATCGTCAAGAATTTCCTGTCGGCGCTCGGCAATATGGATCAGACTTCGGTATCGGATTCGGTGCAGATGATTATCCGCGACCTGTTGTTCAATCCGAACGGCCGTCCGAAACCCTATATCATTTACAACGGCGTACAGGCTTGGGAGTATAAGGATCTGCTGCCGGACGACTGTTTCGACGTCAATCCGTTCGACATCGAGATCGAGAACGACGCAGACGGCCGCCTGGCTTACGATCGGCTGATCGACCGCCTGTCGCGGATCAAATCGACGCTGGCGCTGTTCGACGACAGCGGCAGCCTGTGGGATCTGTTCTGCGAGAATACTACGATCATTATCAACGACCCGAACAATCCGACCGGTTATACCGATTTTAATACCGAGTCGGTCAATAACTTCCCTGCGTTTCCTGAACAGTTGCAAGATCACGCTGTTCCTCGACGAGGCGTATGCCGAAAGTGTGAAGATCGAAGATACCACGATGCCCAAGTGGCGGACGATTTCGCGCTACATCATGAACAATATCAACGCGCAGTCGCGAATCAAGGCGATTTCGTCGCTGTCGACGACCAAAAACCTGGCGGCGACCGGCGAACGTCTCGAGCCATCGCGCTGACGCCGCAGGCTGCCGATTTCGCGAAATACGCCCGCAGTTGCAACAGCGCTGCGCACGGCAACAACAATTCGTTGCTGATGTTGAACAATACGCTCGAAACGGCCCAGGTCGCCAAAAGTATCAAGGACCGCGTCGAAGCCGAACTGCCGAAAAACGCGTCTCGGTCGAAGATCAAGAAGACGATCGTCAAATTCATCGTCGATCAGATCGGCAAAACCGAGCAGAACAACGAGATCAGCAAAACCAACCGCCAGTTGCACAAGACGGCCGGATTCGAAGGATCGCCGCTGTACCTGTTCCTGCTCGACGAACTGGTTTCGCTCGATAAAGGCTCGACGTGCTGGGCTTGCCCGACGACTTCAAGTACCATAACGAGCCGTTCTTCATGTACTACCAGTCGCGCCTGGTCGAAAACCTGAACCGTTTCCGTGTCAACAAGAATTTCCGCAAGGAGTCGTTGACGCGACTGAAGATGGCCCTGTCGGTCGCTTCGCGGCTACTGGACGGCACCGCGGAAGGCAAATACCTGAATTATATCAAATCGGACGGTTCTTATCTGTTCAATTTCCGTATTCGCGGCAAGTTCAGCTATGCCGACATCCTGTTATTCTGCCAGTCGCTGGCCCGTTACCGGGGATCGCTACGGTTCCGTATCCGACCGGCGTAGTACGCTTTTCGCTGGGCGGTTACATTTCGGCCGGGAAGGAGGGGATGAAGGTGTTTACCGCCGAGATCGAGGATGCGTTCTCCATTTTCATCAAGTATTGGATCCGGTTCGCCGATGCCCGCAACGATGTTGCCAACAAGGAGGTCGAAACGGCCGATTTGTTGCAGGGCGTTTTCGGTTATGCGAAGGATCAGGACTTTATCGACAGCGTGATTGCGGATTACAAACTGTCGGGCAAATACAAAAAGGACAAAGCGCCGTCGTTGCAGATCCGCGACGTACGATCGCTGTACCATACTTCGCCCGAACGCAGCGGCGTGACGATCACGACGATCGGTCGCTCGGCCAATTCGGTGATCGAACTGCACGGCGATATCGTCGGCAGTTGCAAGGACGTGTTCGAATTCATCAAAAGCCCGGCCTTCACGAAGGTCTATGAAAACTTGTTGGCGCAGGTGTACAAGCGGGTTCCGGCGTTGGCCGACCTCGATTTCAATACGGTCAGCTCGCGTTACGGCAAGGCTGTGATCCTGAAGTATATCACCAACAAGCGGACTTTCCAGCCGAATCACCACGTGCTGGATAATCCCGAGGAGAAGAACGTGATGCGCGAGATCCTGATCGAGATGGAGAACCTGCTGTTCTCGGATAGCAAGATGAAAATCCTGGCGATCAACGCGACCGGGAACCCCGAACTCGACAAAGCCAAGCTGGAAGGACTGAATTCGATCCTGAAAAAGTATATCCGCGAAATCCTGCTGCACTTCAACCTGCCGTTCGAGAAGGAGAGTCTCGAACCGAGCCGCAAGGAGATCATCCGCGTAGCCGGGGGAGTGTTTCGAGGAGATTACCGGAATTAAGCTTTCGGAACTGAACCTGAATATCTGGGTGGACGAGTTCATGCAGAACCTGCGCGACCTGCCCGAATTCAAGTCGCTGCGGATTTCGCAGAAGTGCATCGGTTACATTACCGACAGCGTGGCCGCCGGGATCGCCAAATCGCCGGGAATTACCGACAAGATCTTGTACCTGTATTTGCTGAACAACGACAATTCGTTCTAAAGCTGGTTTGCAAGAAGCTGAAATATTTCGACGACAAGATCAGCAACTGCGACGATTCCGAACTCAAGATGTTTACCGAAGAGTTCGTTTCGAGCATCCTGCCGATGGAGTTGGAAGAGTTGAGCAACTACATCATGCGCAAGAAAGACATCAAGATCGCCGAGGCGAGATTTATGCCGTTTCGCGCCGCGTAGTGCGGTTTTACATCAGCATGATCAAGCGTACCCGCGGTACGGACTATTACAACCGTTATGCCCACACGATGGTGCGTATCGTCGAAACGGCGTTCAAGAAGCAGAATTCGAGCGTCAACGAGATGGTGCAGCACGGTATCTCGCTGTACAAAGGATTCGAGATGGACAACAAATCGCTGGAGTCTTTTGAAAACGGCAAGATCGGGTGGATCAATGAACTGATGATCAAATGCGGCGTGATTTCGTCGAACAGCCCGTTCAGGAACATACCCGGATCGTGACCGATGCGAAGAAGCGCGAGTATCCGTTCCACAAGGTAGATCGCGTGGTGAGCCGCAAGGAGAATGCCGGAACGCTCGCCGAAACCCCGACCGAATATATCAAGCACATCGACACCCGGCCGGATTCGTCGTTCTTTACGAACCGTCTGGCCCGTTTCGTCGCCAACATGGACTCGGACGACTACCGTTGTAAAGTAGTGAAGCACGGGATCGTCAAGGAACTGGTGATTTTCCAGAAGGGATACATGAAGTACCTGACCGATAACTTCCGGTTGAATTATACGGAAGATATCAGCCTGAAAGATATCAAGAATTTCGTGCCGGACGTAATTTCGCTGTTGGGCGCTCCCGAAAAGCTGATCTCGTTCCCGCAGATCGGGTATTTCGATATCAAAGGGCCGGCCGGCAATATCAAGACGATCGTGACGCCGTTGAAATCGGAAGCCGACTACTTCGGCGACGTGAAAAAGCCGCGTCTGACGGTCATCAACGAGAAGGTCAAGGAAATCGGCGGCGTTCCTCGCCACGGTTCGCTGTTCTTGGTCGAAGAGAACGACGGCAGCGTGTTCGTGGTCGAGATCGACGGCGACAGCGGAGTCGGCAAGAGCGAGATGATCGCGGCTTTCGTACTCAAGTGGCTGCGCAACAACCTCGAAGGTATCCGTTCGGTGAAGATGATCGCCGGGGATATGTTCCACGAGTTCCAGGATGCCGAAGGCAATCTGTACGGGATCGGAACCGAGGTGGGCGATTTCTCGCGGACGACCGACTTCGACCCCGATTATATCAAGTATTACAAGTACCTGTTCGAAAACAGCGCCGACAGCAATGTGGAAGACCGCAACGCCCGTAGCACGGTGGGCGGCATGTGCGACATCACGATGCCGTTCAAGATCGACATCATGCTCAGTGCGAGCAACTATTCGAAAGAAGAGGGCGGTATTACGCGCGCCGACAATCCGGAAACGTTCCTGCTCTATACCGACGCCCACGGCGAACGGAAAGAGAAAGCGACCAGCGGCGACGGTCCGAACTTCCAGCGTACGTTGAAGCGCTATACGGCCGATAAGGGAATCGTCGAAGTGATTTCGCGTCACGGCAACTACTTGGACGATATCCTGGACTGGGACTACAATCCGTCCGACAAGCAGTATTACCTGGCTTCGTCGTTCAAGCTGCTGGATAAGATCGACGTAACCGAAGTGGTGAAAATGATCTTCGTCAACCGCAGATTCGTGCGCGACGGCATCAGTTACCTGATCGAGGACGTATCGTTCGATATGATCCAGAATCGGTTTATTGCAACGGCCGTTTACGAAAGCGATAACGAAAAGATCTATACCGACGTCGTGATCGACCGGAAGATCTTCAGTTCGATGTTCGACTCGCTGGCGAGCACGCCGGGCGGACAGCCGTTCATTTCCGAGGAAGGGCAGGTCGAATGCGTCGAGAATCTGATTCTCTGTCTGCGCGGAGGCAAAGACGGCAAGGGCAAGGCGCGCGAGATCCAGTGCGGCGTTCTTTCGACCGAAATCGGCAAAAAGGGGCGCGAGATCACCGGGCCACAGAAAGCCGCCGCCGCTCTGAAGCAACTGATCCAGGAAGTGCGCGTCAACAAGCCGGAGATCAACGAGGGCAAGATCAAGGTCAAGAAGCTGATCAACGAGAAATACCGTCATATTTTCAACGGAGAGATGAACAGTTCGGAACTGTGGCGTTACAACTTCTACCTGTACCAGCTTCGAAAACATGCGCAAAGCCGATCTGCGCCGAATCGACAACCGGAACAAAAGGTGGATATCAGCAACCTGGTGAACTTCCGCCCGTCGGACAAGCACAGGGAGTTCAGTCCGCTGCTGGTCAATCCGAACCTGAATATCGAACTGTCGAGTTTCAGCGAAACATTCGAGGAGCTGATGAGTTTCCCGAATTACCCCGACTTTGCCGAGGAGTTTGCGGCGAAAGTGGGTACGCTATATATTGCCGAGGGTTATAGCGAGGAGACGAATATCAACAATATGATCGTTCAGTTGCTGATCTTGGAGGGTTACATCAACAGCGACGATATCGCCCGCGGTAACGTAATCGAGAAGGTAAACCGCGAGACGATCGCCGCCGCGAAGTATGCCGTCGTACAGTTCCTCAATCAGAAAAAGGAGAGTGCGCAGCAGGCTCCGGCTCCGGTCGCCGAGAAGCCGTCGCCGAAGAAAAAATAGGCACGGATCGATCCGAATAGAAAGGGGCGTAACCATTGGTTACGCCCCCTTCCGGTTGTGAAGAAATTATTTGAAACAGTGGTCTGAGCTTATTGAAAGAAGATCGGCCGTTCGAACTATCGGATGGTTACGGATTTGGTACGGACATCGTTGCTTCCGGCCGGGCGCGTTACGGAGAACGATGAGTTTTGCTCCCGGAGTTTGAAAATACCCGACGCGCTGTCCGGAACTCCGCTGTATCCGGTCCATTGCAGAGTGACTTTGATCTGGTCCTTGCCGGCCGGAACGAGCCCGGCGATGTCGAAGCTGACGCGTCCCCAGCCTTTCTGCCGCGTTTCGTCCTTGAATGCGTTGTGGCGCAGTGTGACGAATACCTCTTCGGGCGTCGATTTTTCCTCGTCGACCACCAGGTTCAGGAAGTGGGCTTTCTGCGGATCGTTTACGAAAATGATGAACTCGATGTTCAGGTACTCTCCCGCCCGAACCAGGCGTTTTCGATGTCGATCGGATCCGTCCCGAGGCTGTCGATTTCGTCCGGAGTCAGTTCCGACAGGTAGACCGGCATTTTCGTCAGCAGTTTTTCATGGCGTTTACCCGGATGTCGAAGCTATTCTCGCCCGTCTGTTCGAGCGGCGTGAACGTAGCGACTACCCGTAGGCTATCTTCCACAGGGAAAGACGGGTCGAGGTTCTCGGTTACCCGGAGCGTGTTGCCGTTGTCGGTCTCTATTTTGAAATTCTCCGGAGTGCCGACAATCGTTCCCCAACTTTCGTTGGGGTGGAAATAGGCGTATTTGTTATCGTCCAAACACGAAGTGAGTCCCCACAGCGGAATGGCCGCCAGCATGGTTATTTTCAGAAATTTGTTCATGAATAAATAAGTTGTTTTGTTAGCTATTCGTTCGATATGGCACCTGTCCGGGCAATGTCGTTTCGGACGGTGCTCTGTAAAGTAGATGAAAGGGGATTGTCAAACGTTGCTTCGGAGAGCGTAAAAACGTGCGGCCCGGTTAGAAATTGTACCGCAGCCCCATCCGCAGGTTGACATTCCAACGGTTTTCGGTGCGATAGGAGAGCGGCTGGCGGTCATTGCGGAAATAGTAGCTGATTTCCGGCTGGACGAAAAGTCCGAAATGATCCGCGAAGTTATAGCTGACCCCGGTTCCCAGGTGGGCCGACCAGAACAGCCCTTTGGCCGACAGTTTATCCGTAACCGAGGAGACCAGCGTCGAACCGTCGTAAATTTTCGTAGTGCCCCGTGCGGCAATGGCTTTCTCCGCCATAAAACCGCCGATGAAATAAATGTCGAAACGTTTGTTGTCCAGTACCGAGTAGGTCAGCGACAGCGGAATTCCCAGGTAGTGCACTTTTTGCGAGTAGCGGTAACTGAAAGCGCCCTCGATCTCGGCCTGCGAACTCAGGTAGGAGTATACCAGCCCCCGTTTCGATACCCAGTCGCGGCGCCAGGTACTTGCGCACGTTCAGTCCCACCGAAACAGGGAACTTGTGATCCATGTTGCCCCGGCCGAATTCCGGAACTCCCCCTTTCGTATAGGCGAAACTGCTGTTTCCGTCGAGCAGCGACGTGAGTCGCGCCGGAGTCGGACCGCTTCCGGAAGCGGCCGACGAGAATGTCGAAGCGTTCGCGAAAGCCGAAGCGATCCATCCGTGGCGCGGACGGCGTTTTTGGGGATCCGGCGTGTCGAACAGGCGGCTGTGATCGGCGAGACGTTTCGGAGCGACCGTTTTGGCCGCCGTTTCGTTCTGCGGCGATGCTTGCCGGTCGGACACGGTTGTTTCGCTCGCGGGTTCGGGAGCGGCCGTCTTCCGCATATCGGAGGCTCCCGAATGCGAATCGGTATTCGCGGCCAGTACGGTCGTCGCGCTTCCGTCGGCCTGCGGGGTGATAACCTCGATTTTGGCGGCCGATTGCAGTAGTTTGGCCAGCACCGGATCGTTCCCTTTCGCAGGGGCGGGGAGTTGCGCCTTGTCCCCGCCGCTCGCCGTGTATGTTTGTTCCGGGATATCCTGCAGAGACGGGAGTCCCGACCGGTAGACCCCGATGCCTGCGGCGATCAGCAGCAGAGCGGCGGCCGTCCCGTATCCGAGACGTCTTCCCAGGTTGCGCTTCGGACGGATTTCCAGTTCCGGATGGGCGTTCGCATGGAGCTGCATCCGTCGTTGCATCTGCTGCCACGACGGTACGGACTGTGCAGGCGTATAATCCTGCAATCTCTTTTTCAAGGCGTCTTCCAGCGAATCGCTCTTCATGGTTTTATATAATCTCTTCTTTCTGAAGTAATTTCTGTAAAAAAACTTTGGCCCTTAAATATTGCGACCGGGACGTTCCTTCGCTGATGTTCAGCATAGCGGCGATCTCTTTGTGCGAATATCCTTCGATGGCAAAGAGGTTCAGCACGGCCCGGTAGCCGTCCGGGAGCTTGGCGATGCAGCGCAGCAGTTCCGCTTCGGTCATCTGTTCCACGGCGGTTGCTTCGGCGCTGCCGAATTGCCCGGCCGTCTCTATTTCAGCCGCGTGGCCGACGATATCGGTTTTACGCAGATATCCCAACGCCGTATTGACGAATATGCGGCGGAGCCATCCTTCGAACGAGCCTTCCCCGCGGAAACTGCTTATCTTCGAAAAGACCGTGATAAAGCCGTCGTGCATTAGATCCTGTGCGATCTCTTTGTTGCAGGCATAACGCAAGCATACACCGTACATTTTGGGTGCATACTTTTCATACAGTTCCTGCTGTGCTCGCGGATCATTCTTACAACAGCGTTTTATCAGCTCTTTCTCGGTCACCAAATTGCAGGCTAATACTCCGATCTTTCAAATAGATGCGCAGTGGTTCGGTTTTGTTGCATCAATAACGGTTTTTTTCCGGAAATATTTTCAGCCCGGACGTATTTAATGTTCCTGTCGAGTGCAAATTTAATGAAATTTGTTCGTTTTAAAAAATAACGTCATCTTTGTCGAAACATCCATTCCAAAATACATGATTGTTCAAGCTTCCGCAGCGCTCTCCGCAGACGGTTATACGGACGATACTTCGCCCGGACGCCTGGTGCTTTCGCATCCGGCCGACTGGCAAGAGGTGTATCGTTTACGAGCCGGTTGCGATGCCGTTATGGTCGGGGCGGAGACCGTCCGCCGCGACGATCCTTCGTTGCTGTTGAAAGATCCTTCCCTGCGGCATCGGCGGGTGTCGCTCGGGATGAGTCCCGATCCGGTGAAGGTGACCGTTACCCGCAGCGGAGATCTGGATTCGGAATCCCGTTTTTTCTCAACGGGGGCGGGCGATAAAGTCGTAATCGCCGCGGGGGACGCGCCGGGCGAAAAACTGGAACGGCTCGGACGGGTCGCGACGGTCGTTCGGGTCGGGGTTCCCGTGACTGCGGAGGAAATTGTCGGCGTTTTGGAAACGATGGGGATTCGTTCCCTTTTTTTGGAAGGCGGAAGCCGACTGATGACGCTGTTTTTGACCGGGAACCGGGTCGATCTGTTGCGGATCGCCGTGGCGCCGTTTTTCGTCGGGGAGTCCGGCGCGCCCCGTTTCGTGCGGGCCGGCGCGTTTCCGTTCGGCAAGGATCGCCGCATGGAGGTGTTGCAGGTTAGGCAGGTCGGCGATATGAGCGTGACGGACTATTCGTTGAGTCGGCGGGGAACCGATTATTTCCGACTGCGGCAGGCCGTTGCTCTGGCGTTTGACTGTCCCCGTTCGGATTCGGCTTATTCGGTCGGCGCGGTGGCTGTGACCGCCGCCGGGCAGGTATTTACCGGATACAGCCGCGAAACGGCCGCCGATAACCATGCGGAGGAAGAGGCCATTCTGAAAGCCGAAAAGGCCGGCGTTTCCCTGAAAGGCGGCGTGATGTACAGTTCGATGGAGCCGTGTTCCACCCGAAAGTCGAAACCGCTGTCATGCAGCGCATTGATTACGGCTCATAAGATGGCGCGGGTCGTGTTCGCCGTCCATGAGCCCGATCATTTCGTACAGTGCCGCGGCGCCGCGGTGTTGGAGGAAGCGGGGATCGAAGTCTCCGTGATCGGGGATCTGGCGGCGGAAGCGATGCTGGCCAACGCGCATATCCGGTTATAACGTCCTTGCGGATAAGAATAAAGCGGCCCGGTCTCATGTTGAGACCGGGCCGCTCTGATACGTTGGGAAACCGGGATTATTGTTCCATATCGGCCGAGTAACGAGCGACATATCCCTCCTTGGTGACGCCTTCGATGTTGATCCGATACGATTCGGGATCGTCCGAGGTGTAGAACAGCACCGAAGCCTTGCCCGTTCCGTCGAATCGAAGCGAGGGATTCCAGTAGATCGTCGTACGCAGGTCGGGGCTGGATGCGGCCTTTTGTTCCGGCGTTTCATAGACCGGATTGTAGAAATCGGCGATCGTGCGGCAGCCGAGCGGTTTGATGAACGCTACGCCCGGAGCCGGCAGGTCGGCGATGGGTTCCGATCCGTCTTTACGCATGATACTGATAACGCCTCCTGCGCCCTTGATCCCGAAAAACGATGCGCTTCCCCCTTTGATAATGCTGATCGAACTCACTTCGTTCATGTATATCCGCGTCAATACGTCGTTATCGTAGTAGGGTACTTCGTCGATTAGGATCAGCGGTTCTATATCGCTTCCCCGGATGCTCAGTTTGGCTTCCGACAGTTTCCGAATACCGGGCACGGTACTTAGATAGTCCGTCACCAGGCGGCTCTGCATGTTTACGGGCACTTGGTCGCTGGTAATTGTCTTTTCGGCCATCGTTGCGTAGAAATTCCGTTGCTTTTGCTTCGCTTCCACGATTACCTCTTTCAACTGAATGACCCGCATCCCGCCGCTGTTGTAATATTTGTCGCGGACGTTGGCCAGGTACTTGCCGATGCCGGCCAGGTTGTCTTTGCCGTATGGGAAAGGCATACTGTCGGCCTCGGGGAACGTTTCGGGATCGACAAGGATATCCACGCCCGATCCCCCTTTACGGGTGGTCGCCTGCAGGATCAGCGATACGGTGTCGCTGAACTGGATGCTGTCGATCAGGAAACGTCCGTTCTCGTCGGCCCGTTTCATCATAAAACAGTCGGGCGAATAGGCGACGATCGAGGCGTCGGAGGCTCCCTTGCCGAACGCATTTTTCACCTGTCCGGATACGGCCTGTCCGGCTTCGATAAAGTATTTCGCTTCGAATTGCGGTGTCTGGGTCAGGTTTTCGATCCGGAACCTCCGCCAGCCGTGGGTCAGCATGACCAGATCCAGGTGGCGTTGGACGGCGGGCGTGTACGGGCCGTTGAAATAGTAGCCGGGGTTTTCGATGTACCCTTTCAGGTCGGAGGTCAGCAGGATATTCGACAGGATGTTGTCCCCGAGCGAATCCGGATAGACGGTATGATTGTCGGTGATGCTCATCGAGAATTCTCCTTCGGCGGGTTGTCCGCCCAGATCGGCCAGCGAAATTTCCATCCGTACCGGTTCCCGTTTGCCGTATTTCGGCTTGTCGGTCGCGACGTTCCATTCCACGGCGTCCGGATGGCGGACGAACAGCAGCCTCTCGCTGATCGGCGTTCCGCTTTCGTCCGCCAGCAGGAAATGGACGATTCCGTCCGGGAAGGCGTCCCCGCTCAGCCTTGCCGGACGTTTTTTCCGCGCTCAGCGGGAGCATCAGCCGGATGTCTCCGCGCAGGTGCGCGATCAGGAACAGGGAGTCCGGCCAAACGGCTTCGGCAGCCTTCTGCACATTGTAAAAGATAGCCCCGTTGCGGAAAGCCATTTGGAGTCCCATTCCGTCGCTACGTACTTCGGGCAGCGGAAAACGTTTGACGATGCCTTTCTCCGACCGGGTTTCGGCGGTGTATCGCTGCCCGGCTTCCGGAGTCAGCATCAGCGTACCCATGCCGTCGTGTTCGGTGGCGAACGACGTTAGCGTGTCGCCCTGGGCGTTCGTTACGAAACCGGTTACCGGTAGGGAGAATCCAGTCGCGGCCTGCGCTTTGAAAGCTACGTGCTGGGTTATGCCGTTCAGCAGACTGCCCCCTTCGGGGAAAAACGATACGGCGTATTCGTTTTCCGGAGCATTGTTGATGTTGAACGTATTCGAATAATCCAGCGTTTCGTCTTCGAATTTGACGGCGATGCGCATGTTGCCCGGCGAGAGTTTCAGGTTCTGAACGGTCAGGACTCCCTTGTCGTCGGTCGTTTGCTGCCCCGTTACGGTTTTCAGGTCTTTGCCCGATACGTCGTACGATACTTTGATTCCGGAATGCACGCCGCCCGCAGCGTTGAAAAAGCGGATACGCAGGGTGCCTCCGTTGTCCGGCGCCGGGCGTTCGGTCACTTCCGAAAGGATATCGGTGACGATGGAATTGCCGATTTGCAGGCCGTGTCGGTAGAAAAATGCCGGATCGGTATTCTGCATCCAACTGGTGTATCCCCTCAGGTAATACTCTCCGGCCGGCAGGTCGGCCGGCAGCGGGATGCTTCCCCGGAATCCTAGCGAGTCGCGCCTGAATTTGAACCGTTGCAGCACCGAATCGCCGCGGTCAGTCAGTTCCACGTATATGTAGTTGCTCGGGCTGTTGTCCATGTGCGTGATGGCGTTCAGCAGGTATCCCCGGAACCATATCTCTTCTCCCGCTCCGTAGTAGGGCTTGTCCAGGTGGAGATACAGTTTTTCCTGCGGGGTTTTCCCGATGGTCTGGAAATAGTTGATTACCGAACCGCCGAAATCGGGCTCCGGGGCCAAAGCCGAAAAGGAGCCGAAAAGCAGGATAACAAACACGGCGAGGAGTGTCGTCCCGGAAACGCGTAGTCTCATACGAATAAGTTTTAGGTTTAGGTGTATTCGAAATATGCGGCATGATTGGTGCTGCACATCGTTACTAATAATAAAATTAAATCTTTTTAGCGTATAATCCAAGCGTTACGATCGAAAATGTCGGCTGAGAGAGAATTTTCGGTTGGAATTTTCAAAATAGTTTTGGATATTTGCAGTCCGAACAAATGAATGTTCATTCATTATTTAACGAGGACGGAAAGGAATGGCCAAGAAAATGGATATGACCAAACTGGATCGGATCCGGGAGGCTTCCGTGGAGATCATCAGCGAACACGGGATTCTGAACAGTTCCTGGCGTCGATCGCCGAACGGGCCGGCGTTTCGGTGGGTTATCTGTACCGTCATTATCCGGGGAAGGTCGATCTGATCAACGACCTGCTCGAAGATGCGCTCAGGACGATCACCGACCGGATCTATGCGTTGGCCGACGAGACGAACGACATCCGGAAAATCGTGCGCGGGATCGTGGAGTTCATCATCGAGAGCGCTGCGACTAACCGCCCGAAACATAAGTTTCTGATCATGCTGCTGAACGACTTTTCGGTGGAGATCAATCCGGATATCCGGGAACGGATCCGGAGCATCGGGGATACGCTGATTGCGGTGGGGCGAAAAAATAATGTTTTGCGTGACGATACATCCGTTGAAGATTTGTATATTGCATTGGTCGGAATCCCCATGCAGTACCTTGCTTCGCGGTATAAGTTCGGTTTCGGGGACGAGACCGACGATCAGCGGAGACTGATCGAAAAGATAACGGCTATATCATTGAGTGCCATTCAATAACAGTCAAGGAGTATGAGGAATTTTTGGATAGCGGTTAGTATTGCTACCGGGCTTGCGACGGCAGTCTGCGGGCAGGATGCGAAATCGTTGACTTACGATCAGGCGTTGGAGATGACCCTGACGCGGAATCCGGAGCTGAAGGCGGCTTCCTATGAACAGGAAGCGGCTCTGCGGGAGCGGAAAGCGGCTTACGGACTGAGACTGCCGCAGGCGAGCGTTACCGGTACTTATGTTTATATGGGCGACGACATGTCGGTCGGCATGAACGACCTGAAAGGGCCGGTCGGCGGAATCCTCGGCAGTTTGCCGGAAGGACTGCTTCCTCCGGCCGTTTTGCAGCAGGCCCAGGCTTTGCTGGCAAAGGATTGGGCGATGAAACTGCAGGATCGCAGTTTCGGAACCGTCGCGGCCAACATCACCGTTCCGGTCTATACCGGCGGTAAGATCAACGCGGCGAACAACGCGGCGAAGATCAAGGTCGAAAATGCGGCGCAGAAAGAGACGCAGGCGCGTAACGGGCTGGTGTCGGAACTTACCGAACGTTATTACGGACTCGCCCTTGCGATGCAGGTGGTCGAAGTGCGCAAGCAGGTGCTTGACGGAATGCGCCACCATTTGTCGGATGCGGTCGCGCTGGAAAACAACGGGATCATCGCCAAGGGCGAGCGGCTCTATGCGGAGGTGCATACCGCCGAGGCCGAACGGGAATACCTGAAGGCGCAGAAAACCGTCGAAACCCTGAAAAGCGCATTGGGCAGCACGCTCAACAGCGAGGAATCCGTCGCTCCCGCCAGCGATATGTTTATCCTCAGCGATATCGAAGGGGCGGATTATTTCAAGCAGTGCGCTCTCGACCGGAACCCGCTGTTGCGGCAGGTATCGTACGCGAAACGCCTTGCGACCGAGAATATGCGATTGCAGCGTTCCGAGTTCGCCCCCAGGTGGCGCTGATGGGTATCGCTTCGCTGTATAATTACCAGGTGTCGTCGATCATGCCGAAATGGGCCGTCGGGGCCGGCGTATCGTTCAAGATCTTCGACGGTCTGCACCGCGAGTATAAGTTCAGCGCGGCGCGCTGGCAGATCCGCCAGGCCGAGGCGGTCGGCGAGCAGGCGCACAACAACATGTTGACGCTGATCGACAAACTGTACAACGAAATGGTCACTTATTCGCAGCAACTCCCTTCGGTGGACGCTTCGTATCGTTTTGCGACGGAATACCTGCGGATCAAGGACGAGGCTTTCAAGGAGGGGGCGGCTCCGTCGTCGGACGTCGTGGACGCTCGGTTGAACCTGGCCAAGATCAAGATCGAGCGGTTGCAGGCGGCCTATTATTACGACCTGATGCTGGCGCGGCTGCTGGAAGCGGCCGGAATCAGCGAGGCGTTTTCCGATTATGCCAAACGGTCGGCCGCCATGCCGATCCGGTTCGAGGACGAATCGAACTGATGAAGGGCCTGTGTATTTGAAAAAATGCCGAGAAAAAACGTAAAAATAATAATCGTATGAAAAAGAGTAATGTCATCGGATTGACCATCGGGATCGTGGTCGTGATCGTGACCGTTTCGCTGATCTGCTGGTTCGCGATCAAGCCCGTGCCTACGCTGATTCAGGGCGAGGTCGAAGTGAAGAGCATCAAGATCTCGTCCAAGTTGGCCGGACGTATCGAGCAGATGGACGTGAAAGAGGGACAACAGGTGAAAAAGGGAGAGCTGCTGTTCGTGCTCAGTACGCCGGAAGTCGAAGCTAAATTGCGTCAGGCCGAGGCGGCCCGCAACGCGGCCGGCGCGCAGAGCGCCAAGGCCAGCCGGGGCGCCCGCATCCAGGAGATCGAGGGAGCGCTGAATATGTGGAAAAAAGCGCAGGCGGGGGTCGAACTGGCCCAGAAAAGTTTCGACCGGGTGAAAAATCTATACGAGTCGGGAGTCGTTCCCGCCCAAAAATACGACGAAGCGCTGGCGAACCTGAAAGCGATGCAGACGACCGAATCGGCCGCTAAAGCGCAGTACGACATGGCGGTCGAGGGCGCCCGCCGCGAAGACCGGGAGGCCGCCGCCGCGCTGGTCGACCAGGCTTCGGGAGCCGTTTCCGAAGTGGAGTCCTATATTTCCGATGCGATGCAGTATTCGCCGATCGACGGCGAGGTGTCGTCGGTGATCGCCGAAAAAGGCGAACTAATCGGGTCGGGCTATCCGGTGATTACGTTGCTGGATATGAACGATCTGTGGATTACTTTTAATATCAAGGAGGATCTGTTGCCGAAAATCAGGATCGGGTCGGTGCTGAAAGCCTACGTTCCGGGACTGGGCGGAGCGATCGAGCTAAAGGTCGATTATATCGCCGTGCAAGCTGAATATGCGACCTGGTCGGCCACTCGGACCAAAGGCGATTTCGATATCCGCACGTTCGAGGTCAAGGCGCGCCCCGTAGCTAAAGTCGACGGTTTGCGTCCGGGGATGACCGTCACGGTGAACTGGGACGAAATCCGGTAAATCAGAGGTTGCCGGAGCGACGGATTTCCGGCGGCCGTTCGCGTTTCCGTCCGGCGGAGATGCGGTTTCAAATTTCGGAAAAAATGGAATATATCAGAGCATTCTGGCGGGTATTTGTCCGGGAAGTCCGGACGTTCGGCAACCACAAGGTCTTTTTACAGGCTTTCGGTGGGGCTGCCGATCCTGTCGTTCCTGTTCTTCGTCGTGCTGTTCCGCAGCGGAGTGCCGCACGACATGCCGGTAGCCGTGCTCGATCAGGACAATACGCCGCTGTCGCGTCAACTCGTCCGGATGATCGACGCTACGCCGTCGGCGAAAGTGGCCTACCGGATTGCCGGTATGGACGAGGGCGAACGGATGATGAAGGAGGGTACGATCGATGCGATCGTCTTTATTCCCCGCGATCTGGAAAAGAACGTGTACAGCAATACGCAGACCGGAGTCGTGGCTTATATCAACGACCTGAACCTCGCCAAGAACGGTATGCTGAACAAAGATATCCAGACGACCGTTACGACCTTTTCTTCCGGGATACAGATCCAGACGCTGATGAAAAAAGGATTGTCCGAAAAGGAAGCCTACGAGCAGATGATGCCGATCTATTTCGAAAAGCACGTCCTGTTCAATCCCTATGTCAATTACACATACTACTTGCTGCCGGTTTTTCTGCCGGTCATGTTGTTGATATTTACGCTGATATCGACGGTGTTTACCATCGGGGTGGAACTGAAGAACGGCACGGCGCGGCAATGGCTGTCGACCGCGGGAGACAATGCGCTCGTCGCGCTGGCCGGCAAGCTGACTCCGTATACGATCATTTTCTTCGCTCTTTGTATGCTGATGAATACCATTCTGTTCAAATTCGTCGGCGTTCCGCTGAACGGCAGCGTTCCGCTGCTGTTCGCGTCGGGCCTGGTCTTCGTGCTGGCCTATCAGGCGATCGGCGTGGCGATCAGCGCTCTGTTGAGCAACCTGCGGCTGTCGCTGTCGATCGGCGGAGGGTATTCGGTGCTGGCGTTCACCTTTTCGGGGCTTACGTTCCCGTTCCTGGCGATGGATCTTCCGGTACGGATCATCGGTTATGTTTTTCCGTTGACCTATTACGTGGACATCTTCATCGACCAGGCGATGCGGGGCGCTCCGCCCGTCTATACCATTAACTACCTCGGATACATGTCCGTTTTCATCCTGCTGCCGGTCGTCCTGCTGCCGCGGCTGAAGCGGATCTGCACCGATGAAAAATACTGGGGGAGGTTGTAGTCATGGGTTTATCGAAATTCAAAATAAAATACCGGGAGTTCGTCGATATCCTGCGTCACGAATACCATTATATTTTTCACGACGGCGGGGTGCTGCTGGTCGTGGTCGGAGCGATCCTGATCTATTCGACGGCCTATTCGTTCGCCTATAAGAACGAGGTGCTGCGCGACATTCCGATCGCAATCGTCGATAACAGCCAGACCCCGTCGAGCCGTCAGATAATCCGTTCGTTCGATGCGACGCCGAACCTGCGCGTGGCTTATAAGCCGACCAGTCTCGAAGAGGCGAAAAAGGCTGTTTTACCAGCGCAAGGTCAACGGAGTGATCGTGATTCCGTCGGATTACGAAAAAAAGCGCAGCGGGCCGAAAAGGTGAATCTGGCGATCTATGCCGACGCCAGTTACTTTCTGATGTACCGGCAGGTGTTTTTCGACGTCACGAACAGCGTGCTCCATTCGAACGGCAACGTGGAGTGGGTGCGGTTCGTTTCGAAAGGCGCCCAGCCGAAACAGGCCGAGGCGCTGAGCAATCCGGTGACGATCTCCGTAAAGAACCTGTACAATCCGTCCGGCGGTTATGCGACTTTCATCATGCCGGCCATCATCATGGTCATCATCCAGCAGACGCTGCTGATCGGGATCGGCATGGTCGGCGGAACGTGGCGCGGTGTCTGAAACTGTACCGGACGCTGATACCCGCCGGCGAAAAACGGCTGGCCGTGCTGCCGATGGTTTCCGGTAAAACGGTCGCCTACCTGTCGGTGTACTGCCTGACGCTGCTCTATGTGCTGGGCGTTCACTACCGGATCTTCGGTTATCCGATGAACGGGTCGTGGGGAACGGTGATGCTGTTCCTGCTGCCGTACCTGCTGTCGTGCATCTTTCTCGGTATCGCTCTATCCACGTTGTTCCGTTACCGCGAGAATTCGTTGCTGTTGCTGTTGTTTACTTCGATTCCGTTCCTGATGCTCAGCGGGGCTTCGATTCCGAAGGAGTGTATGCCCGAATGGCTTTACGCGATCGGGAAGGTGGTGCCGAGTAGCAGCGGCGTGGACGGGTTCGTGCGAATCCAGACGATGGGGGGCCACGCTATCCGAGGTTTCCGTGCAGTGGTGCACGCTGTGGGTATTGACGGCGGTCTATTTCGGCTTGGCCTGCCTGGGTATGCGTAATATCATCCGGCGCGTGGAGAACCGACAGGAGTGACGATTCGGCCCGTATATTGCAGAGAGTTAAACGATCAATCATCCTAAGAATGCGAATCAAAACAGGTATTGCGGGTTTCGGCCTTTCGGGGCAGGTGTTCCACGCCCCGTTCATCCACGCCAATCCCGGTTTCGAACTGACGGCCGTCGTCGAACGCCGGACGAAAAAAAGCGTTCGCAAATTATCCGGACGTCCGCTCGGTCGCCTCGTTCGGGGAACTGTTGGAACAGGACGTCGAACTGGTCGTCGTCAATACGCCGGACGCCACCCACTTCGATTTTTGTCGCCGCGCCCTCGAGGCAGGTAAACACGTCGTGGTCGAAAAACCGTTCGTGACGACCTGTGCCGAAGCCGAATCCCTGGTCGAACTGGCCGAACGGAAGGGACTTATGCTGACGGCGTACCAGAATCGCCGCTGGGACAACGACTTTCTGACGGTACGGCAGGTGCTCGAAACCGGAGCGCTGGGGCGTGTCGTCGAACTACAGTCGTCTTTCCAGCGTTACCGGCCGTTTCTGGCCGAGTCGGTTTGGAAAGAGGATCCGGGCGAGACAAGGGTAGGGATCACCTACAATCTCGGTTCGCACCTCTGCGATCAGGCGGTGGCCCTGTTCGGCAAACCGCGCGGCGTATGGGCTACGCTGGGCAGGCTGCGCGACGGCAGCCGGATCGACGATTACAGTTTCGTCGAATTGCTTTATCCGGAGTTGAAAGTTTCGTTGCGCGCGAGTATGCTGGTGCGTGAAGAGGCTCCGCGGTTCGCCGTGCACGGTACGGCGGGATCGTATGTAAAATACGGAACCGACCCGCAAGAGAATGCGCTTCGATACGAAAATGCGACGCCGGACGACGGAGTCTGGATCGTCGAGGACGAACGGCAGTGGGGCGTTCTGCATAACGACAGCGGACGTTGCAGGTATCCGACCGTTCCGGGGAATTACATGCGGTTCTACGACAATGTCTACCGCGTCCTGCGCGAAGGGGACGAACCGGCCGTCACGCATGCGGAAATGCTGACCGACATGAAGATCCTGGATGCTGTTTTCGAAAGCGACCGGACGGGGAACGCCGTTTCGCTGTAGGGCTTTCCGGAGGCGGCAGACCTTCGTGTGGATACCGTTGTATAACTTAATATAAAGAACGATTATGAAAATTAAGATCTTAGAAGAGTTCAAACAGTTTGCCATGCGCGGCAACGTAGTCGATATGGCGGTCGGTATCATTATCGGCGGCGCATTCGGCAAGATCGTGTCGTCGTTGGTGGCGGACATCATCATGCCGCCGATCGGGCTGTTGATCGGCGGGGTAAACTTTACCGAATTGAAAATTCCGCTGAAAGCGGCCGTCTTTTCCGAGGCCGGCAAGGAGGTGACTCCCGCCGTAGCGATCAATTACGGCACTTTTTTACAAACGACGCTCGATTTTATCATCATCGCGTTCTCTATTTTCCTGATGGTCAAATTGCTTAACCGCTTCCATACGCAAAAGAAGGAAGAGGCGGCTCCTGCGGCCCCCTCCCGCCGACATTCAATTGCTTACCGAAATACGGGATCTGTTGGAAAATAAATCGTAGTCCGGTCTTCTTTTCCGGAAACAGAGCGCCCGCCGGGAAACCGGCGGGCGCTTTTCCTATTTGACTGCTAAAACTGCATTATGAAAAAATGTGGTGTCGAAACGGTTAGAAGGGGGGCATTCCTCCGCCGCGCGGCGGGCCCGTCGGATGATCGCCCGGAGGAGGACCGTCCCGGCGGAAATCGTCGCGGCCTTCGGGTCGGCTGTACGCTTTGCCGTCTTTGCCGGTGAGCGTCCGCAGATTGTAGACCAGGCTGATGCTCACGTAGCGTCCCAGTACGTTGGTGGTGACATTCTGGATATAGTTTTCGCTGACATTGCGGACGAAGCTTTTGTTTTGGTTCAGAATATCGTAAACCTGTACGCTGATCTCCCCGCGCTGGTTTTTGAACAGTTTTTTGCCGATACCGGCGTTCAGCAGGAAGAACTCCTCAGTGAACTTATCGGTAACGCCCCGGTATTTGGAGTAGCTGCCATTCGCTTCGAGCGTGATCCCTTTCCACGTGATCCATTTGATCCGTCCGGTTCCCACGCCGTTGAAATACTCGTTGTTATTGGTCGAGTGGGCGATGTTGTATCCGGCCCGGTAGGTAAACGTAAAGTCGAGTTGGTCGCTGAAATTGCTGCCCAACGTGATACTGCCGGTGTAGGAGGCTGTGTAGTCGTGCTCCGCACCAGGTTGTAAATGGTCGGCATCGCGGTGTACGAAGCCCTTAGATCCAGATTCAGGTTGCTGCCGAGCCAACCGACCGGAAATCCGTAGTAGGCGCCGCCGTCGATCGTCCAGTAACCGTTCAGGTTGACCGGCCGGGAGTACTGCGCTCCGCGGTCGAGTACGACGACCGTATTGCCCGTTTCGTCCTTGACTTCGTAGCCGTTCCGATCGGCGCGTTCCACCGAATTGGTGATCGAATTGTTCTGTATCCCTGCCGTCATTTGCGCTCCGAGGGTGGTGCCTTTCCCGACGTTGACCCGCGTGTAGCGGATATTCATACGTTGCGCGTATACCGGTTTCAGGTTCGGATTGCCCTGCGATATGAACAGCGGGTTCGATACGTCCAACACGTTTTGAAGTTGGGTGACCGACGGGTTGTCCGTCCCGGAGAACAGCCTGACGCGCATCGAATTGCTGCGGTTGAATTTGAGATGCAGCATGGCCCTGTAGACGATGTTGTCGAAATTGGCCGCCATTTTCGAACGGGATACGGTCGGGAACTGCTGATCCCCGGTGAGCGTGGCGTACTGGTAGTTCAGGTTGACGACCAGCATCGTCTTATCGCTGTGCAGGCGGAAGCCGGGGACCGACGCGGTGGGTCAGGTAGCCGCTGTTGTACGTGTTCGACAGGCTGTCCAGGAACAGGTCGCCGGGCAGTTCGTACGAACGTTTGTCGCGGTCGGAATAGTTGTACGAGATGTCGTAATTGGCGAGCAGTTGAACCCGTTCGGAAACCGGTTCGGAATACGAGACGCGGCCGCCGACCCGATAGCCTTTCGAGTGGTTCAGAATCAACTGGTTCAACTGCGAAGTCGAGTCCGGATTCAGGTAGCGCGTCAGCGAATACTTGGTGTTGTCCCGGTCGTTTTCGAGGCTCCCCCGTTGATCGAAACCGTCAGCACCCGGCCGTCCCTGCCGCCGAATTTGTGCATGAAATTCAGGTCGCCCGGAAATGTTGTACCCCGCCGAATTGGCCGCGTTGTTGCTTTTGAAAAGTTCAGCAACGTATTGCCCGCGTCGCCGTCGGTGGCGGCGGTCGCCGACGATGTCGGCGCTGTACGTGTCGTTGGTCTGGAAACTGAGCGACGGACGGAACATCAACTGGTTGTTGTCGTTGATTTTGTATTCGACCAGTCCGTTGATCCGGTGGTTGAAGTTGCGGGAGTTGTCCCGGCCGGTCTCGTCGTATAGTTGGTCTGAAAAGTACTCCCTTTGCGTCAGCGCTTCGGTGGTGTTCTTAGTCGTGTTGAACGAATAGCTGCCCTGGACTTTCAGCTTTGTCCCACCACTGGTTCGCATAGTCGACGCCGAACATTTTGACGGTCGAAACGCCGCTCTGATTGCCGATCATAAAGGCATTCCCGCCGCGTCCGCCGGGTCCGCCACGTCCGCCGCCGGAACTGAGCACACCCAGCAGGTCGTCGGTAGCGAAGTTCTGCTGATTGACGTTGTTGGCCATGCCGAGCAGCGTGAGCCTCCGGTTGTCCTTGAGCAGGTTGATACTCGCGCTGACGTTATACAGTTCGTCGAATCCGTAACTTCCGTAAAAACGACCGAATTTGGCCTGGTTGAGCCCGCGTTGCGTGACGATATTGATCGCTTTGTATCCCTGGCCGTCGTCGACGCCGCTGAATGCGGCCTGGTCGCTCAGTTTGTCGAACACTTCGACCCGGTCGATCACTTCGGCCGGCAGGTTTTGATGGCCGTCGTAACGTCCTCCCCGAAAAATTCCTTACCGTCGACAAGCACTTTTTAACCTGTTCGCCCTGCGCTTCGACGCTGCCGCCTTCCACTTTGATACCCGGCATTTTTTCCAGCAGTTTTTCGGTCGACGCGTCCGGAGTCACTTTGAAAAGCTCCCGCATTGTACACCAGCGTGTCTCCTTTTTGCGTCGTGCGCATGGTCAGTCCTTGACGACGATTTCGTCCATTTGTTGAATGTCGGGCGTCATCGTAATCGTGCCGAGGTCGGTCTTCGGTTTTGCGACCTCGACCTGCGAAGTGTGGGACGTAAGTCCCAGGTAGGTGATCGTAACGTCGTAAGAGCCGTAGGCGAGTTTCGGGAAAGTGAAAGCGCCGTCCTTGTCCGACGTGGTATAGAGTTTTTTTCGTGCTGTCGGCCGGACTGCATTCGATGACGGCTCCGATGACCGGCTCCTGCGCCGTCTGGTCGATGATTTTTCCGGTTATGCTGCCCGATTTGGGCGTTGCCGCCGAAACCGGCTCCGGAAGGAACGGCAGTGCGAACAGCAGTAGGAGTAGCAGCGTCGTATGTTTCATAGTTCGTGTCATTTCCGGTTGCAAAGAAAAGCGTTTCACCATAGAAAAACATGCTTCTGTCCGGTAAAACGGAAAATATAGAGGGTGAAACGCCCGCATCGCATCCCAATCGAAAAGCGGGGAGCGATTTGCTCTCCGCTTTTACGAACCGGGACGTTTCCTGTGTTTTCCGTTATTCGAATACCGACATGACCGGTCGCCCGATCCACACCTGCGGCTGGTCGATCGAAAAGATATGGCCGATCGTCGGGGCGCAGTCGAACACCATGACGCTTTCCGGGATTTCGTGCCCCTGTTTGATCCCTTGCCGCAAACGACGAACGGGGTTTCCATCTCTTTTCATCGAGATGCCGCCGTGTCCTTTGCCGGTACCGCCGTGATCGGCCGTGAAGAATACGATCGCATCGTCCTTCATATCGTTTTTTTCGAGGGTTTCCATAATCTTGCCGACATAGCCGTCGATCTGTTTGCACATTTCGAAATACTCGTCGCTCTCCCAGCCGCACCGGTGTCCGGTTTCATCCGGTTCTCCGAAGGCGATGAACGTAAAGAGCGGTTTCTCGCGTCCGATATAGAGGCACATACTGTCGGCCAGCGCCGGATCGCTCGGTACGTTGCTGTTGATGTTCACGGCTTTTGTTCATACAGGCAGCCGATGGTCGGCCAGTTGTAACCGCACGCCATCACGGCGTCGGGCCGCGCGTCGCGGATCGCTCCGCAGATACCGGGGAAGAGTCCGTATTTACCGATCACGCGCGACGGCAGGTCGGGAACCTGACTGCCCCATGTCGTATAGCCGTGCAGTTCCGGCCCGGCTCCCATCAGCATCGAGGCCCAGTTGACGGCGCTCGACGACGGAAGCACGCTGCGCCGTTCGAGCGTATAGCTGCCGTTTTTCATCAGGGCTTCGATGTTCGGGAATGCTCCGGGATGCGCGCGCACGACGTCCGAACTGAATCCGTCGCTGCCGATCAGCACGACGTATTTGGCCTTTGCGCTTCGCATTTTTTCCCTTTCGCGACGGCTCCGGTCAGCGAAGCGGTTGCGATAACCAACAGTAAAGCGTAATTTTTTCTCATAGTTTGTAGGATTAGTTATACAACTTCACTACTGTCCAAAGAAATTACCCCATAGGTTCAGTTGATCTGAATCGGAATCATTCATCGGACGTTTTGGTTTAATAAACAGTTCGCCTAAAAGGCTTCCTCTCAAAGAGTACTTTGCCGACTACGGACGATAAAATATAAAGTTCCTGATCAATATGAAACATCTTTTCTGGCAATGGCAAGCGGTGGTAATCGCAGATGGCAATCCATATCTGCGAGTATACTGCATTCTGGCTGTGTCCCCGTAGAACGCCTTTGATGTTCAGATGTTGCTTGATCCATTTGAAGAAACATTCCACTTGCCAACGTTCCTATAAAGTTCAGCAATGGTCAGGTAGGAATGTGAAGTCATTGGTCAGGAACCGATAGACATTTCCGTGGCATAATCCTCCTACACAACCATACGGAGTGTATCCGGATACCATCGGGAGGTTTTCAGTCCCGTCAGCCTGATAGTGGAATCGCTAACAACTCCTGTACTTTTATCAACCGGATGCTCTTCTACCACCTCATACTTCATGTTGTCCTTGGCCCTGGTGACAAAGAAAGCCCGCTGGCGATGAAAGTGGAGGAACAACTGCTTGAAATCCACATATCCCTTGTCCATGAGGTAGTAATTACCAGGCTCCACGGGTACGAGGCTCATTGCTTTGGAGTCATGGACCGCGGCTTCCGTCAGATAAATAAATGTGGGAATCGTTCCCCGCAAATCCAGCAGAGTATGCATCTTTACACCACCTTTATCATGATGAAGTCTTGCCCATGGACAGAGTTGCAGGCAAAGTTTCATCGTACTGCTGTCGAAGGCATAGACGATTCCGTCCACGTCGAGTCTGGAAGGCTCATGGCGGTACAGGTATCTCGCTTATTGCAATCAATATCTGACCGAAGTCGTGATAGATGCGCCAGTCCTTGGTCCCCGTTGATATGTGCCAAAGTCGAGCGTTGGATATATTTGATTCCGGACGAGTACAACTTGAAGGACAGGGCAACCAGCGTTGCATCAATGCTGCGCAGGCTATCCTGGCCGGTGAACTGGGCAAAACTCATCACCATGAACTGGTCTCTGCATTTTGAACTCGATGGCATGTCGGTTGCCATTGTATCTCTTTACGCATTTGTCAAACTCATATCTCGGTATGAGCGACATTATCTGAGCGAATACGGTCTTTCCCTGATTCATGATTTCTATCTCTTTGCAATACTATTTGCAAAAGTATAAAATCAAATCCCGGAAAAATTTTATTCGCGTAATGCATTAATATAAACTAATTTAAATCATGTCTGAGAAAATTTCTTTGGACAGTAGTGATACAACTTAGGTATTATAAAAGTAGGTTTTTTGTTTTAAAACAGCGACAAAAAACCGGCAGGCAGTATTTTCGGTTTAGCGCGCCGTCAGTTACCGGTAAACCATTTTTTGAAATCCGGAACCCGCGCCTTGCTGACGACGATGCGTTCCGGGGTTTTGACGGTCAGGTTGACCGACAGCCGGCTGCCGAACCATACCGACAGGTCGCGGACGGCGCGGCGCGAGACGATGAACTGCCGGTTCGCCCGGTAAAAGTCGCGTTCCGGCAGCAAGGCGATCAGCGTGTCCAGCGGTTTGTCCATCGGCAGGCTCCGGCCGTCGAACGTGACGACCGAGACCTTCTCGTCGGCGGTGTAGCAATAGGCGATCTCGTCCGGGGTCAGCGGAACCAGTTTGTCGCGAAACGGAATCAGAAAACTCTGCGCCCGCGCCGAGAGATAACGCTGGGTCTGTTCGACGTATTCGGCTTTTTCGCGGCCCGACAGCCGTTTGAATTTTTCGAAAGCCCGTTCGAGTTCCTGTTTTTTGATCGGCTTGAGGATATAGTCGATGCTGTTGACCTTGAATGCGTCGAGCGCGTAACGGTCGTAAGCCGTCGTAAAGACGATCGGGCAGGGGATATCGACTTGTTCGAAAATCTTGAAAGCCTGTCCGTCGGCCAGGTGGATATCCATGAAGACGATGTCCGGCAGCGGGTTGGCGCGTATCCAGCCGATCGAGTCAACGACCGTGTCGATCACGTCGACGATCTCGACCGACGGGTCGATTTCCCGCAGCAAGCTTTTCAGGTTGGTTGCCGCCGCCGTTTCGTCTTCGATGATTAACGCTTTCATTGTTGGGAGGTTTCAGAATTCCGGGGTTCCGCCTGACGGTCGAGCCGATCCAGGACGTAACGGATGTTCAGTTGCTTTTCGAGCAGATCTTGCGGGACGTAAAAATAGTGGTTCGACGATTCGTAGCCGATCGTAGGGTCGTTCCGGACGATCGGCAGCAGATCGGCGGTCAGTTCGGCTTCGGCTTCCGCCGCCCGGCGCATCGTGTCGATGTACCGGCGCCGTTCGTCGCGGTCGGTCGATGTCAACAGGCGGTTGCGGGCTGGTGAACCGGGCTTGGTTCGCCGACGAAGCGCAGTGGATGCCGACGGTACGGGCGCGTCCCAGGTCGTCGGTCAGTTGCTTGCGGTATTTTCCTTTCGAAACCGCTACGGCTTTTTGCAGCAGTTCACAGCCTGCCGCGAACCCGTCCGCCACTTTTTGCATCTGGGCGACGAACGTTTCGGTCGGGTAGACCGACCGCCAGTTGTCCAGCGCGTCGTAGGGGATACCTACCATGCTGGCCGGCCAGCCGGTCGGTTCCGTATACAGCGGATTGGCGGGGCCCATGTGCTGCGGCCCGCTATAAAGCGTTCCCCCGTTATAGGGAAATTCCTTGAACGCTTCGGAAAAGAGGTGCCATGCCCGGCATACCAGCGGTGCGGCCTGTTTGCCGTAATGTTTTTCGGCCAGTTGACGCAAGCAGGTTTCCTGCTGCTGTCCCGGACGGAAGGACTGGAACAGTTCCAGGTTGGTCGACGGATAACCGCCCAGACTCCAGCTCAGCATCACGCCGTCCGTAGCCTCCGACGTCAGGTTCTCGGCGTGCTGCGCCACGAGTTCCAATACGGGAACAGCCGGTACGACGGCCATTTCCCACGAGGCGTTCACCTGTATTTTGGCGACGGTTTTCAGACCTGCCTGCTTGGCGTATCGCCAGTGTGCGAGCGCCCGCGGTCCCGGGCCTACGGCTGACAGCGCGTATTCGCCCACGGCCGACCGGATCCCTCCGCGTTCGATCGGCAGCGCCCATTCGCTGACCGACATCAGCCAGCAGCTTTTGGGCAAACGGCCGATGATCTCTTCGGCGTAAGAATCGTTCCATCCCCAGTCCCATACCAGCACTTTGGCGTCGGGACTGCCGCTCCTTACGCCTTTCTCGATCGCCGTGTTGACCTCTACGATCAGGTCGGCGTACGAGCGGTTCCGGCAGCGTTCGCATTGGCCCTGTCCGCCGCGCGACGCACAGTTGGTCAGGTTTTCCGATGCGGTGATCGTAAATACGCCGGAGAGTCCCGGAACCTGCCGGAATACCGATTCCAGCGACCGGCTCGTCCAGTCGAGCACTTCGGGCACCGACGTGCATAGGGCGCGCTGGTCTCCTTCGGCCGATCCCATCAACGCTTTCCTCTGGGGATCGGATTCGAAAAACGAGAGGTTCATCGCACGGGGTTCGTTCACATACAGGTAGATGCCGATCCCGTATTTGGCGGCGCGTTCGACCAGCCGTTTCAGCCCTTCGATGCGCAGTCCGGCATCGTCCGCCCCCGGGAAAATGCCGTCCGGCGGAACCAGCGTCCGCAGTACGGAGTGCATCCAGATTCCGTTCACGCCGGCTTCGGAGAGCCGCTGCAACAGTCCTTCCGGATAGGACGACAGTTCGGGATCGGTCAGCGGATCGCCGAACGTCGCGCAGTAAGGGTAGATGATCCGCAGCGCGAAACCCTGTCCGCCGGTATCGGCCGTTGCCGGTTCCTGTCGTTTGCGGGCGGGTTTATGACTTCGGGAAAATTCGTCGATGAATGCGAACCGGGGCGTCTCGGCAACGGCGGTTGCCGGCCGGATATCCCGGACTTGCGCGGCGATCCGGGCGGCTTGTCGTTCGGCCTGTTCGGAAGGCTTTTCGTAATGCAGCGGCGGGCAATAGGGTTTCCTGTAACCCAGTTTTACGAACAGGTAGTCGTCTTCGATCAGCCGCCATGCCAGTTCCTCGCGCGTGATGCCGAGCAGCGTGAGCAGTTGGTCGTATGGCAGCAGGTGCCAGTTCCGCCGCAATACGGTGATATATCCCTGCGGGGAGTTCCATTCGGGTTCGATCGCCCGTTGCGGAGGAAGGCCCATCGATTCGGCCAGCGCGCGGACATTTTCGACCGGGGTTTCGAGCACTTCGGCCAGTTTCCGGGCCGGGACGAGCGTCCAGTTGCGCCATACGAACGCGTATTGGCGTCCCGGGAACCAGGGCGATTCGACGGCGGGCGCCGTTCCGTTTTCATCGGGCAGCGGTGCGGCCGTCGATACGGGTAGTGCGGCTGCGGCAGAGCCGAACAGCAGAAGCAGGGATACGATCAGTTTACGGGTCATGACAGGGATTTGATTGGGTTCGGGGATTCGATGAGCGGAAGGATCACTTCGAACGCGTCGTCGGTACGGATGATACGCACCTGTTGCGACGTGAGCAGCAGGTAGCGGGACGACAGGTTTTTAAGTCCGATCCCTGTTCCGGTCGTTTCGTCGATTTTAGGGATCAACGGGTTCGACACTACGAGCGTGCCGTCGTCCGTGCGGATGGCGATCCGCAGCGGTTTCGTCCGCGAGATGCTGTTATGCTTGACGGCGTTTTCGATCAGCGGCTGTAGCGACAGTACCGGCAGTTTCCAATCCCGGTAACGGTCTTCGATCCGGATGTCGCAGAACAGTTTGTTTTCGTAGCGGATCGTCAGCAGGTAGAGGTAGGCTTCGGTGAAGCGCAGCTCTTCGGACAGCGTGGTCAGTTCTCCCTGGCCCGATTGCAGCATGTAGCGGAACGTGTCGGCCAGCCGGTCGATGTACAGCAGCGCTTTGTCGTTGCTTTTTTCACGCACCAGCATCGACAGCGAGTTCAGCGAGTTGAACAGGAAGTGCGGGCTGATCTGGTTGGCCAGCATGTTGTAGCGCGTTTGCAGGTTTTCGTTTTTGAGCTGCTCGTTTTCGATCGTGATGTGCTGTTTCTGGTAAATCAGTTCGAATATCAGTCCGTACAGCACCGAAACGATCAGCACGAACGAGCATTTCATGATGTGCAGCGGATTATACAGCCGGCCGGTCATCAGCGGGATGTTCCAATTGCCGCCGCGGCTCAGCGTCGGGATGAACAGGTAGAAAAGCACCGTGATCGCAATGGTTAACAGGATTTTGCGCGTCAGCGACAGGCTGCGTACGGTGTTCAACATGACGATCGCGATCGCCATGGCATAGAAGTAGAACAACTGGAAAGCGATGAATCCGGGAGCCATCGTCATCATCGGAGGCGGACGGTGACCGCGCACGTCGTTTCCGTTCAGCAGGAACGAAAAATTGACGATCAGCGTCAGCGCCAGCGCTACCAGCAGGTTGATGACGATTACTCGATGCTTTCCGGTCTGTTTCATGGCTTTCCGGCTATTTGTACCACGAAGCGTACATCATGTAGTCGCGGGCCGTGCGTTCGATGATGTCGCGCACCTGTTCCGGCGTCACGTCCTTCACGCGCCGCGCCGGTACGCCGGCGTAGACGCTGCCCGGTTCGATAACGGTTTTCGACAGTACCAGCGAATTGGCCGCGACGATCGATCCCGTGCCTACGACGGCATGATCGAGCACGGTCGCTCCCATGCCGATCAGGCATTTGTCCTCGATCCTGGCGCCGTGAATGTTGGCGTTGTGGCCGATCGAGATGTCGTTGCCGATGACCGTCACCGAACGCTGGTACAACGTGTGGACGACTACTCCGTCCTGGATGTTGACCCGGTCGCCGATCGTGATTTTATTGACGTCGCCGCGCAGCACGGTGCTGAACCAGATGCTACAGTCCCGGCCGATCGTGACGTCGCCGATGATCGTGGCGTTTTCCGCCAGAAACGTATTTTCTCCGATTACGGGCGTAAAGCCCCGCAGCGGTTTGATAAGTGCCATAATTCCGTTTTTTAAGTTATTCGCCGATAAAGTTAACGATTTTCCCGGATTTTCGCTTCGTCCCACAGGGCGTCCATCTGTTCGAGCGTCATTTCGCGCAGGGTCAGCCCTTGTTGTTCGGCGCGGTCTTCGATGTGGGCGAACCGTTCGATGAATTTGCGGTTGCTCTGTTCGAGCGCCGCTTCCGGATCGACGCCGTAGAGCCGCGCCGCATTGATCAGCGCGAAGAACAGGTCGCCGAATTCGGCTTCGGTGCGCCGCCGGTCGCGGGCGTCGATCTCGTGCTGTACTTCGCCGATCTCTTCGCGGACTTTCGCCCAGACGTCTTCGCGCTTTCCCAGTCGAATCCGGCCGAAGCTGCCTTTTCGCCGATCCGGTAGGCTTTGACCATCGCCGGCAGCGAACGCGGCACGCCCGAAAGCACGCGCTTTTTCTCGTGCGCCTGCGCTTTTTCTTTCAGTTTGATGTCCTCCCAGTTTTGTTTTACTTGTTCGGCATTGTCGGCTTGCGTGTCGCCGAACACGTGCGGATGCCGGAATACCAACTTGTCGCAAATGCCGTTCGCCACGTCGCCCAGGTCGAACGCTTGCTGCTCGGAGCCCATCTTCGAGTAGAATACCACGTGCAGCAGCAGATCGCCCAGCTCTTTGCGGATTTCGTTCAGGTCGTGGTCGAGGATCGCGTCAGCCAGTTCGTAGGTCTCTTCGATCGTGTTCATCCGCAACGAATCGAACGTCTGCTTCCGGTCCCACGGGCATTTTTCCCGCAATTCGTCCATGATGTCGAGCAGGCGGCCGACCGCTTCGAGTCTTTTATCCATAGTCTTTTCGGTGTTTGATAGAGCAAATATACATTAATCCGAGGGAAAATCGTTAACTTTGTAAATCGGGGATATCCGATAAAATGAAAGAGGAGGTGCGGAATTTATCGGTACTATCGGCGAGAAGGGGGGCTTGTCCGATTTCGATAAAGAGTCTGAGCCGGTTTGCTCGCCATGCCGATGCGAATGATATCAGGGTGTGGTGGATCGGCCCCGAATTTTGCTAAATCCGTTATTGTTGAATAAATTGAGACTACTGATCGTTGTTTTTGCGTTGCTGGCCTGCCGGGTTGCGGGGAGCGACCGCGTGGTCGTCGGGGCCGAGCGTACCGACCGGTACCTGCCGCTGATCGAAGGCAAGCGGGTGGGGATACTGACTAACCATACCGGCCGTATCGGTCGGACGCATATCGTGGATTCGCTGTATGCGCTGGGAGTGGATCTGAAAATGGTTTTCGCGCCGGAACACGGGTTTCGCGGCGATGCCGACGCAGGCGAACACGTTTCCGACGGCCGGGACGCCCGGACGGGGATCCCGATCGTTTCGGTTTACGGGGCCAATAAATGCCCGCCCGCCGAGTATATGAAACAGCTCGACGTCGTGCTGTTCGACATCCAGGACGTCGGCCTGCGCTATTATACGTACCTGTCGTCGATGCATTACATGATGCAGGCCTGTGCCGACAACGACGTGCGGATGATCGTGCTGGATCGTCCGAATCCGAACGGCTTTTACGTCGACGGCCCGGTGCTCGATCCGAAATACCGGTCGTTCGTCGGTATGCATCCGATTCCGGTCGTGCACGGGATGACTCTCGGCGAGCTGGCCGGGATGATCAACGGCGAAGGGTGGCTCGACGACGCTGCCGTCTGCTCCCTGACAGTGATTCCGTGCCTGAATTATACGCACCGAACGCGGTATGTACTGCCCGAAAAACCGTCTCCGAATCTGCCGAACATGCGCGCCGTTTACCTGTACAGTTCGCTGTGCTTTTTCGAAGGAACGCCGGTCAGTCTCGGACGGGGCACCGATTTCCCGTTTCAGGCTTACGGGCATCCGGATCTGAAAAGGACTTCGTTCCGCTTTACGCCGCACAGCAACGCCGGAGCGAAAAATCCGCCGCTGAAAGACCGGCTGTGCTACGGCGTCGATCTGCGGAGCGTCCCGTCCGACGAACAGGTGTGGCGCGAAGGGGTCAACCTGGCCTACGTGATCGATTGTTACCGGCAACTGAACCTGGGCGAAAAGTTCTTTACGCCGATGTTCGAAAAGCTTATCGGGGTCGATTACGTTCGCCGTATGATCGTCGAAGGAGCCGACGCCGGGCAGATCGAGGCCCGCTGGAGGGAGGATGTGGAACGTTTCAAACAGAGCCGTAAACCGTATTTGCTGTATGAAGAGTAGCCTGAGCCTGTTATTCGTTTTGCTGGGTCTGTTTTGTCACGGCCAGAACCTGATTCCGCGACCCGAACGGGCGGACAAGCGGGAGGGGGAGTTCCTGGTCGCCAAGCAGACTGAAATTTACAGTCCCGCTTTTCCGGATTTGTTCGATTACCTGAACGACCACATCGAGCGGGTGTGCGGCTACCGCCTTGCCGCCGGCGGACATCGCCGCAGCATCCAGCAGATATCCATCGAAAAGCACGAGGGCGGATTGTCCGAGGAGGGCTACCTGTTGGATATCTCCCCGAGCAGGATCACGATCCGGGCGAACGACCGGGGCGGAGCGTTCTATGCGCTGCAAACCCTGTTTCAACTGATGCCGGTATCGGTTTACCGGCCGGACGCCGCGCAACATGCCGAAACGTTCGCGATCCCCTGTTTTCATATCGAGGATGCGCCCCGTTTCGCTTACCGGGGCGTTATGCTCGACGTGTCTCGTAACTTTTCGGACAAGGCGGCCGTGATGCGGTATATCGACTGGATAGCGCGTCATAAGCTCAATACGCTGCATTGGCATTTGACCGACGACAACGGCTGGCGGGTCGAAATTAAAAAGTATCCGGAACTTACGTCCCGGGGAGCTTGGCGGGGGCCCGGCGAAGTGCTACCGCCTTCCTACGGCTCGGGGAACGAGCGTTACGGCGGATTCTATACGCAGCAGGATGTCCGCGAGATCGTGGATTACGCCGCGTTCCGCAACGTGGAGATCATCCCGGAGATCGACCTGCCCGGACACAGCCAGACGCTTACGTCGGTTTATCCGGAAACGTTCTGCCGGACGTCCGGTTCGGTTACCTACAAGCCGGAGGAGATGCGGGAAACGCTTTGCGCCGGTCGCGAAGAGAATTTCGAAATGCTGCGCGACATTCTGCAGGAGCTTGCCGGACTTTTTCCGTCGAAATACATCCATATCGGCGGCGACGAGGTCAGCGTCCGCTATTGGCGGAATTGTCCCCGCTGCCGGGCGCTGATGACGGAGAAAAAGATGAAAACGCCCGCCGAGCTGCGGGGATATTTCGTACACCGCCTCGAAGACCTCGTCCATAGCGTCGGCAAGACATGCGCGGCCTGGAACGAGGCCGTTCAGGCCCGCAATTTGCGTCCGGCGACGCTGATTTACGGTTGGGAGAACGTCGACGTATGTCGGCAGGCCGCCGCGGCCGGACAGCCTGTCGTGATGATGCCCGCTTCCTATTGCTACATTGACATGAAGCAGCATCCGTGGGACCGCGGCCATACCTGGGCCGGTCGGGTCGACGTGCGGCGGGTGTACGATTTCGAGCCGGCGGATTTTCTTTCGGCCGAACGGTTGGAACGGGTGCGGGGCGTTGAGGCGGCGCAGTGGGCCGAATTGCTGAACGAGCCGGAACGTTTCGCCGAGTATCAAGGCTATCCGAGGCTTTGCGCGTTGGCCGAAGTGGGGTGGACGCAGCCCGGACAGCGCGACTGGAACGATTTTTACCGGCGGTTGACCTCCGGGCACCTCGAACGGTTGGGTGCGATGGGCATCCGGTTCCGCATGTTTCCGCCGCAGACGGAGTACCGCTCGGGCGTCGTTACCGTTACGCCGGAAATCGCCGGCGTCGAGATTCGTTATACGACCGACCTGAGCGAGCCGGACGAGTCGTCCGCGCTCTATACCGAGCCGCTGCGCACGGATCGTCCGGAGCGCTACCGGTTTCGGGCGTTCGGCTGCGGCGGGTACAGTACGGCCGTTTTCCCTGTCGCCGAGCTTTTCCGGGCGGAGCTGGCTCCAGCCGAACAACGGGTTTTCAGGGTGCCGTTGAAAGATTACGTGACCCGCGACGGGCTCTGGCTGTTGTCGTTCACGCAGCGGCGGGACAATGCGATGATCGTGCGGCTCGAAGTGAGCGGCCCGGATACGGCTTATACGATTATTCGAAACGGGCAAAAAATCAATCCGCTGCGCGATCTGAGATTGTACGCCGATTCGGCGAACCGCACGGCCGACCTGCTGGTCACGCTGAAAAACAACAGTTCGAAACGGGAAGAATTGACGCTGAACCTCAGGCCTTCGCCCTATATCGAGCCGGCGGTTTCCGTAACCAGTTCGCTGACCTGTTCCGGGAAATTTCCGATCCGCAACAGCGCCGATTACCAATTTTCATCTTACGTACGTACGGTTTCCCCCTGCAAGGCGGGCGATTATATCCTGTTCGCGTTCGACGAGCCGGTCGATTGCGAGGCGATCGATGTCCGGACGGGACTTCCGGACGTTACCCGTTACATCGTGACCGACGGTACGGCCGCTTGTTCGGCCGACGGCAAAACGTTCGGGGAAGAAATTCCGTTGAAGCCGGACGGAAGCGTCGTGCTGCGTCCTTCGGCGCCGGTTCGGGCCGTCCGCATCTCGATCCGGGGAGGCAATGGCGAAACGATTCTCGGATGGCAGGATTTGCGGGTAGTTCCCCGGTTGTAATTTAAAAAAGATTCGATGGTTCGAAAGATTGTTTTATGTTTTATCGTATGGGCGTCGGCTCTGTCGTCGTCTGCCCGGGATATTCCGGAGTGCGTGCGTGTGAAACTGGATTCGATGATCGACGATGGGCTGAAATGCCGGGCCTTTCCCGGGGCTTCGCTCGTCGTGGGCGACCGGGACGGGATCTGCTATGCCCGCCATTACGGCTGTCACGACTATTCCGGAAAACGACCCGTAGCGGACGGAGATCTTTTCGACGTAGCTTCATGTACCAAGGTGCTTTCGACGACTTTCGCCGTGATGCGGTTGTACGATCAGGGTAAATTGAAAGTTATGGAAGCCGTCGGGCGTTACCTGCCCGAACTGGCGGCTACGCCGGTCGGAGGGATTTCGCTGCGGGAGTTGCTGACGCACACTTCGGGACTGCGCGCGCAGGTTTTTTATACGCCGTTGGTGCGCAATGCCGCCGGCGGAAGCATGTTCAGCGGTAAACGGACGGCCGCCTATCCGCATCAGGTCGGCAAAAACTATTACGTGGCCGGGGAGATCGCTTACGATACGGCTTACCTTTGTTCGGCTTCGCGGCCCGGCTGGCGGCAGGCGGCCGACGACCTGTATGTCAATCCGGCGGTCGATACGCTGATCCTCGGACAGATCGTGCGGGATTATAAGCCGGCCCGTCGCGGCAGTTACCTGTACAGCGATACGAATTTTTTGCTGTTGAAGATGATCGTCGAACGCGTTTCCGGTCGGCCCCTCGACGAACTGACGCGGGAACTGTTCGCCGAATTGGACTGCACGGACACTTATTACAATCCGTTGCAATACCGCGATAAGAGGAACTGCCTGCCTACCGAGACCGACTATATCCTCGGACGCGGAACGGTGCAGGGGTATGTGCACGATGAACTGGGAGCTCTGATGGGCGGCGTGGGCGGCAACGCCGGACTGTTTACGACGGCGTGCGACATGGCTCGTTTCTGCGAGATGATCCTCGGGGGCGGAACTTATGCCGGACGGCAGGTGCTGACCCGCAAGACCGTCGAGCTTTTTACGGAGTCGCCCTATACGAAACAGGGCGTTTGGCGCGGCCTCGGGTTCGATAAGCGGGACCCGAAAACGGGCGAATTGGGCGGCGAGACCCGTTTCGGCCATACCGGGTTCACCGGGACGATTTTCTGGATGGACAGCCGGACGGGCGTTTACATGGTTTTCCTGACCAATGCCGTGCACCCGACCCGGGTGAACAACAAGCTGAACGCTTCCATGCTGCGTACGAAAATCTGGGAAACGCTTTGCTGTATGCCGGACAGTTCCGGTAGTTTTTGAAAAATGCCCGGAGCGCCCGTGCGAACGGAGGTGCGATGATAAAAGACGCCCGGCCTTTCATTACAGTGAAAGGCCGGGCGCCGTATTTGTCAGGGAATCCGCTTATTGATTCATCGTAACGAGCAGTTCTTCGTTCGAACGCGTGGATTCCATGTGTTTTTTGATGATCTCCATCGCTTCGCTCGAGTTCATGTCGGCCAGGTAGCGGCGCAACACCCAGATTTTCTGCAGAACCTCTTTGCTGAGCAGCAGGTCTTCGCGGCGCGTGCCGGAAGCGATGATGTCGACGGCCGGGTAAACCCGCTTGTTGGAGAGTTTGCGGTCGAGTTGCAGTTCCATGTTGCCGGTGCCCTTGAACTCCTCGAAGATCACCTCGTCCATTTTCGATCCGGTATCGATCAGTGCCGTTGCGATGATGGTCAGCGAACCGCGCTCCTCGGTGTTGCGGGCCGCGCCGAAAAACCGTTTGGGTTTGTGCAGCGCGTTGGCGTCCACCCCGCCCGACAGGACTTTGCCGGATGCCGGCTGTACGGTGTTGTAAGCTCGCGCGAGCCGCGTAATCGAGTCGAGCAGGATCACGACGTCGTGTCCGCATTCGACCATCCGTTTGGCTTTCTCAAGCACCATTTCGGCGACTTTTACGTGGCGCGAGGCCTGTTCGTCGAAGGTCGAGGCGACGACTTCGGCTTTGACATTGCGGGCCATTTCGGTCACTTCTTCGGGACGTTCGTCGATCAGCAGGACGATCAGGTAGACTTCCGGATGGTTGTCGGCGATCGCGTTGGCGATCGACTGCAACAGCATCGTTTTACCGGTTTTCGGCTGTGCTACGATCAGTCCCCGCTGGCCTTTTCCGATCGGAGAGAACAGGTCGATCACCCGGGAGGACAGGTTATTGTGCCCGTTTCCGGTCAGGTTGAACTTTTCGGACGGGAACAGCGGGGTCATGTATTCGAATTGTACGCGGTCGCGGGTTTCGTCGGGACCGAGTCCGTTGATCCGGTTCACCTTGACCAGCGGGAAATATTTTTCGCCCTCTTTCGGCGGCCGGATGACGCCTTGTACCGTGTCGCCGGCTTTCAATCCGAATAGCTTGATCTGCGACGGCGAGACGTAGATGTCGTCCGGGGAGTTCAGATAGTTGTAGTCCGGCGAACGCAGGAAGCCGTATCCGTCGGGCATGATCTCCAGTACGCCTTCTCCCTGTACGCTGCCCAGGAACTCGTCTTTCGCATCCTTCTTGGAACCCGTTTTCGGGGATTCGTGCTGCGGTTCCGCGTGGCGTTCCGCATGATCCGTTCCCGGCAGGGTTTCCGGAACGGTCTCGGTCGGAACGATCTCCTGGCGTACGGGGGATTCGTTGTCATGGACGGGTTGTTTTACAGCGTCGTTCTGATCCGCCGTCGGCGTTTCCGGTTTCGTATAAACGATCCGGTTTCTTTTCCGGTCGCGTTCCATTTTGTTTTTTTCCGGACTGGCCGTGTAATTCCGCGCTTTCTGGTTTTCGCGGGGGGCTTCCGGATGGGCCGTTTTTTTCGCGTTCCGGGATTGTTCCGTTTCGGCCGCCGCAGGCTGCGGGTCTGCCGTTTCGGCGCGTGCCGCGTCTTCCTGTTTTTTCTCTTTTCCTGCGGCATTTTCCGCGAAGAACGGTTCGGACGGAATCGGGAGTTCGGTTTCCGGCTTTGTATCGGAGCCGACTCCGGTTACTTTGACGGCATTGATCTTTTTGCGTCTTTCCCGTTTTTGCGGCACCGGATGGTCGCTTTGCGGAGTTTCCGCGGGACTCGTTTCCTGGAGGGGGCTTTCGCCGCTTTCCGGCCGTTCCGACTGTTCGAGGATTTTATCGATGAGGGCCTGTTTGCGCATCTGGGCTTTGATACCCAACTTTTTCCCTATTTCACGCA
>VOFH01003294.1_pt1 | contig 74793 bp, 52 predicted proteins | sample 5384091 | NCBI WGS metagenome assembly VOFH01 (sample SAMN12384727, study PRJNA508395) | human gut metagenome | isolation source: healthy gut G | host: Homo sapiens
GGCAGATTGCAAGCGCAAAGATTCCGCTGTCACGAATGATTTCACCACAACTCTACTGGGTGATGTCCGCAAGCGAGTTCACACTCGACATCAACAATCCCGAAGAACCGAAAATTCTATGTGTCGGCAACAATCCCGACCGTCAGAACATTTATGGTGCTGCACTCGGCTTGTACAACAGCCGCATCGTGAAACTCATCAACAAGAAGGGACAACTCAAATCATCCGTTATCATTGACGAGTTGCCGACCATCTATTTCAAAGGCTTGGATAACCTGATTGCCACGGCACGAAGCAACAAAGTTGCCGTCTGCTTGGGCTTCCAGGACTTCTCGCAGTTGGTCCGTGATTATGGAGACAAGGAGGCTAAGGTGGTTATCAATACCGTTGGTAATATCTTCAGCGGACAGGTCGTTGGCGAGACCGCCAAGACTTTATCCGAGCGTTTTGGAAAAGTGCTCCAAAAGCGCCAGTCCATTTCCATCAACCGTCAGGATGTCTCTACATCTATCAATACCCAGATGGACAGTCTCATTCCGCCAAGCAAGATAAGTGGTCTTACCCAAGGTATGTTTGTCGGCTCTGTTTCCGACAACTTCACCGAGCGCATAGAGCAGAAGATCTTCCATGCCGAGATTGTCGTTGACACCGATAAGGTAAAGCGAGAGGAAAGCCATTATCAGCCTATCCCCATCATCAACGACTTCAAGGATGCCGATGGCAACGACTGCATGAAGCAAGCTATTCTGGACAATTACAACCAAATCAAGGAGGATGTCAAGCTGATTGTCAAGGACGAGCTGGAGCGCATCGCTGGTGACGAGAGCTTAAAGCATCTCATACAGAAATAAACAATAAGGCGAGTAACTTTAGGAATTGTCCTTTCAGTTACTCGACCCTGCATACATATATGGGATTTATCGTTTTTTTATCGTCTCATTCTTTCCAATTCATCATCCTTTCGCATTTTGTCGTTCAACTTCTCCTGCATCTTGTCCAAAAAATAGGTGCGACTATAGTTCTTGCGTCTTCTGATGTCGGTGTAGAAACGATAGCAGTCCTTGGCTTTGATACCAAAGAACTGGTACATGGCTTGCGCCAAGTCCTTGAACTTCACATCGCCATCATTCACGCTTCCCATGACGCAGATGCCATATACCATTTCTACAAGGTCAACGGCATTGCCAGTCCATTTTACTAATGGCTTTGATTCTGATGATACTGGCGGAGAGGCTTCTGAAGTGGATGTGGTCACATGAAGATGATATGTTGCTGCCACATGCTCTTGCATTCTGCGGACAAATGCAATAGCCTTGCGCACATACAAGCCTACGGTTCCCAAACAATCCTTTATATGGGGCATTGACAGATGAAAGTCAAGCTCGGTCTCTGCGTATGACAGTGCAAAGACCGCTTGCTTCACGTTGGTGCTGCATAAATCAACCACAACCTTGATAAACTCACGATATGAGTTCTCCAAAGCGTTACCACCTTTGTTCTTATGACCTGCATTCAGCAAGTTGAAAAAATCAGTCTCTATCAATATGTTGTATTCCATGTTGCTGTCTCTTTTATGAGTTTGTACTAATTTGATGTATTCGTGCGCACACCATTTATTAGTCCAATACCTATGCCATTCCAAGACAGTCTAAACAATAGAATGATGATATTTCCTGATAATCAGCAACTTTATCAAGAGAATAAGATTTTCACAAGGGAATTGCAAGCAGAAATAGTGTAAGGAAAACCGGACACTCGTCCAATCTTCCTTACACGGTTCTTATACCGTTACAACTTATTAGTAGGAATACCATACTCTTTCATACGGGCATAGAATGTAGTATGGCTCATTTCCAACATTTTTGCCGCATCACGCTTGATGCCATTACATTGCTTCAAAGCCCACAAGATACGCTCTCGATTGATCTTGCGTTCTTGTTCATCAAAGTCCAAAGCCTCTTCTGTCAATGCCGATTGTGACAACTGCAAGTCTTCGACATCTATTATCTCATTCTCGCATAACAGCATAGCTCGCATGATACATGATTTCAACTCACGCACATTGCCTGGCCACGTATGGCTTACAAGTGCCCTTTGCGCTTCCTTACTGATACATTTTATTTCTTTGTCCGTATGCCTATCATATAGTTTCAGGAAGAAGTTAGCTAATGGCATAATATCTTCCTTGCAATCTCGCAACCGTGGAATCTCAATAACCGCTTCGTGAAGTCGATAATACAGGTCGCTTCTGAATCGTCCTTCCCGAACTGCCTCTTGCAGGTTTTCGTTGGTGGCGGCAATAATGCGCACATCAGCCACTTTATCTTTTGTAGCTCCCAATGGTCGGTAGCTCTTGGATTGCAACACACGCAGCAGCATCGCCTGTACGTCTTTCGGCAGGTTGCCTATCTCGTCCAAGAACAGTGTACCTCCAGCAGCCAATTCAAAGTAACCTTTTCTTGCTGCCTCCGCACTTGTGAATGCCCCTTTCTCATGCCCGAAGAGAGCGGAAACGGCAAGTTCCGCAGAAAGCGTACCGCAATCTACTACTTCAAAAGGCTTGTCGGCTCTTTTGCTTTGCAGATGTATCTTTTCCGCTATATGTTCTTTGCCAGTTCCGTTGTCGCCCAATATCATAACAGCCATGTCGCTTTTGGCAAACAATTCTGCCATTTTGTATATACGGCGAAACTTCTCACTTTTGCGGTAAACAATCTTGTTATTCAACTCTACGAGTCGTTTCTGCTTGTCTATGATTTCTTCCAAACGTTCATAAACTACATCAAGCAACAATTTCTTCGGTATATAGTCTTCCGCTCCCAATTTCATAGTCTTCACGGCACTCATGCTTTCATCGTAAGATGTCATGATAATAAATGGATTCTGGTAGCCGTTACTACGCAACCATTCCAACAGGTCGATGCCGTTATCATTCCCCAAGCGCATATCCGAAATGACAACATTCCATTCTGAGGATTCCTTAACAGCTTTCAGACCATCTCTGTAATTGTAGCATAAGATTGTTTTCCATCCCTTCGCCTCCAACTTCTTGCCCAACATATTGCAAAATGTCGGACTGTCTTCAATGATTATTACTTTCTTCATACTGTTACCTCCTCAATTTTCTTTTGTGCGGCTTTGATGATTGCCTCACCATGTGCGAAAACATCCTCAACCGCTTGGTTGATAACGTCGTCTGATGATGTAGAATCTTCAATCAGGTCAAAAAGATAGTTCAAAGACTCGTCAGATTGTACCATCATCCACGAGCTTCTTGCGTGGTGAATGGCATCGGACATTTTCTTGCGGTTCTCCTCTTTGGCTGCATTACGGATACTGCCCAATGTATCAGTCATTTCCTTTACGAAATTCTCCAAAGTCTCTTTTTCATTGCCGTAGGTCAGCAACATAGAGAAGTCTATTTGTTTTTCTGCTATCTTGCCATTCACACACTTTCTTGCAGTGTTTATCAAATCCTTGTCAGACATCGGCTTGAACAGACAAGCGACAAATCCTGCGTCAAGCAGTTCTTGCTCACTCACATTTGGTGCTGCTGTCATAACAACAACAGGAATAGTCTTAGAGTTACGCACGTTCACCATACGCATCATTTCCAGAATCTCGATACCATTCACTTCAGCCATCTTCAAATCCGTTATCAGCAGATCATAAGATTTTTTGCGCATCATATCCAATAAATCCGTGGCATTATTACAAGTGTCACATACAATGCCGTTTGATGCAAACGCCTCACGAATGGTACTCAGTTGCACATGGCTATCATCAATGGCAATGACAGTAAACGAATCTTGTCGTTTCGTTCTATACTGAGTTGGTTCCACATTCTGCTTTTCGGCTGTAGCCATAGGAAGACTAATGGTAAATATACTTCCCAGCCCTTGGTGACTGGACACATCGATTTTTCCTTTCATAAGTGAAACGAGGTTCTTGACAATGGAAAGTCCCAAGCCAAATCCCGGTTGGGTGACCGCATTTCCCAATCTTGCAAATTCCTTAAAGATTTGTTTTTGTTGCTTGTCGTCCAATCCTGTTCCTGTATCCTTAACCATTAGCATGAATACACCATTTTTATAGGTTGTGGACAATACTATCTCACCCTTTCCCGTATATTTGATGGCATTGGAAAGCAGATTGCGTCCTATTGTAAGCACCTTTTCCTTGTCTCCATTGACAACACCATCTGCCTTATTGTTGACGCTCAATTCAAGTTGTTTCTTCGCAGCAAAGGGCTCATACTCCATCTTTAATTGCTCGGCAATGTCCATCATACGGAAAGGGCGTTCCTTGACGGTCGCCTTTCCATTCGCTAATTTGGAGTAAACCAGGAAACTGTCTATCATAGAAGTCAAGCCTTTCGATGTGTCAACAATCAAGTCGGCATACCGTTTGCTTTCATCCGTAGCATCTTCAAGTCCGCTAATCTTGCGGGCATAATCCTTGATGGCAGACAAAGGACTGCGCATCTCATGTGTTACTGTCAGCATCACCTTTCTTGTTTCTTCCTTGCTCTTACGTGTCTTGAATGCGAATCGCCACACCAATAGGAATAATACGAAAAACACCAATATCAACAATCCTATCATCCCTATATAATAATAGGTATAATTGCCTTCCAAGTCTGCGATTTGTCGCTCACGAACTTTGATGCCTTTATCCACATTCTCATCAGCTATGCTGATTACTCTTTGCAACTGCTTATTGATACCTTCATTTCTATTTCCAAGACTATCCAATATCTCCACTACCTTACGGCTTTGCTGGTGATGTTTAGCAACAACCGTTTGGTTTAGGTTGGTGAGCATCTTTTCAGTTTGGGTTAAACGGTTGCCTGTTGTTACTGCATTTTCTTTCTTGCCGAACAATCTGCTGAAGAAACCTCGCTTCTTTGGCTTTGCCTGCTGTGGCATAGCTGAAAGTCTTTTGCTTTCAGTCTTATTCTGCTCTACAATTCTTGGAACTTCTGCGGTCAGCTTTTCTTGAGTGGCATTCAATTCCTGCATAGCATCCTTTATATCTAGAAGGAGCTGTTCCTTTTCTGCAAGAAGACGGCAGATCGTATCAGAATCTTCTTTCGGACAGATACCTGCGATGCCTTCAAGCATACTGTCCACTTCCAATCGAAGCGAATGATACTCATTTACATCTGTTGAGTCCCAATCCGCAACCATTTCACCAAGCAGTGACAATTCCGTTATGTGCAAGTTTAAGTCATGCACATTCTTTCGCCACTGATGCAGTTCTGCATTTCTACACTCAATCTCCTTTCTGTCGCGCCATTCAAATAGGCCGATTACAATGGTACATCCTACGATGACGATGGCAGTCATGATGCCTAAAGCCATCCATCTACAGATATGCCCGGTCTGTTCTTTGCGTTCCATGTTGTTTACTTTTTACGTTTCTATTACTTCATTATTGCTTTGCACTAACATTTTAATCGGCAAAGATAATGGCAGGAAGTATCAAAGACGAATATTTATATATATTATAACAACTTTTATGTAAATTCTTGGTAAAAACAGCATATCGTTAGAGAAAGAACCATTATTGAATAATAACAATGGACAATAAAGCCAAAAGCTGACAAAGTGTAGATTGTGAGACTTAATCGAAAAAGGATGGCAAGAGTTTCAATCCTACCATCCTTTTGAATCTTATTGAAAAGTCTTTTGCATTGTCAGCTTTATCAATGAGTAAATGAGAGAGTCGTTTACTTAACTCTTACACCTTTACCATTCAGAACTTCACCTCTAATATCATCAGTTTTACATATATTCAAAATAGCATCAACAGAAAGGTGTTGTATATTGCTAATTGCCGTTGTGTTTTAATTTAATATCCCGTAAGGAAATTCGGTAGAATCAACATTAAAATAGTAAACGTTATTTGTGTCTAAATCAAAAGCAGTCATAACGACAGGTGATACATCTCGTGCATTAGTAGTTGTAAGACCTTCATTCGTCCATAAAAACTCTAAATAAGTAGGAATGGCTCCCCATAAAAAAGCATGTGAACTGTTTGAAATATTATAAAAACAAACCTTATCTGAAAAGACTAAAGAAAGAAAATAATTTGAGTTTTTCACAAACAGTTTGTAATTGCCAGTAGCTTTTAAATTAAAAGATTTATCATATAAATAAAATGATTTACTTTTATTATTTACTAAATAAAGTCTGTCATCTTCGTTATAAACAGAATAGTTCGGAATTGGTTTGCCTAATTGCAAACCTAAGTAACTATCCACGACCTTAACCCTAATAGTAACGCTAGTATTTTCCGTCTTATCCTTTACAACAAGATAAACGATCCCATTCTTTTTTGTCTTTATTTTTATTTTTCCAGCACCAATAGTGGCTTCCAAAACATTATCATCTGACACTTCGACTGAAAGATTGTTGCTTCCACCACTAAACATAATTTCCGATGGGTTTTCTAATAATGGCTTTTCGTAATACTCTTTTTCAAAACACAATGATGAAACATCAGTACCATTACTACAGCCATATACTATAGAAAACACAAAAAAAAGAAAAAAGGATTGAATTATTTTCATATTTGCCTATAGAATAAAGCATTTGATGTACATAACTTTGTACACCAAATGCAATTAAAACTAATTATTTCTTATGAATTTCTGTTATTTCCCAAAAATTTATATTATAAGTGCCTAATGTTGTCTCAAAATCAGTCGAAGCATCTGCATTTACCTTATAAAAGCCATTGTCAGTTCCATCCCATCCCATATTAGCATGAAAGTACAAATCGTTATTTCGTAAAATTTCTCTGCTTGTCTTAGTGCAAATTGCATATCCATCTATAACCCAAGCATGAGAACCTTTTTCTGCCTGTTCATTTGCAGTATGTGTTCCACCCATTATTGCAACGCAAGGCATCTGGCGGTTTGCATTTATCGTATTTAACAATGGATCTGGGGCATATTTATTATAATAAGTGCCACAAGAAACATACTTCTTTAAATAATCCAATAAATTAGAAACTGAAGTTGCACTACTTTTTACACAAGGTATATTCGGATCATCATAAGGCCCATACTTAAAATCCTTATCAATATTTGGTCTTGTATTTGTTCCTTCATACATATGCTTAACTACTTTGGAAATCATCATAGCCTCCTCATAATCTCCGCCAAAATACGAATCATAGTTCAATTTCGGTTTTTTAGTAACAAATGCCCAGTCTATGACTGTTCCATCAATCGTCATGCTCGGAGCGATAGCTGCTAAAGTTTGAACTCCTGCTGTAATAGCACACCCCATAGGGTAATTTGTTTCCATATGATATGCATTATAAGATTTAGGCAACAACAAGTTATAAGGATTGTCTTGGCCCCACTCGGTCTTTAAAACAGCTCCACCATTTTGAGGCATTAACGATATAATCTGGCTCAAAGGTTTGTCATAAGCTGTAGAACGGGAAGTTGTTTCATGGCTTTTTACACCATTAACCTCAATCAAATCTTTTATTTCTTCATATGTTACTGTAGATTTACCCAAACAAGAAGCTACTTTCTTCAAGGTTTTCTCTCGTAACTCAACTTTGAGCCTTTCTATTTTATTTATCTCTGAAACAGTTGAAGCTTCTGCCAATTTTAACATCAAACATGCCCCAGTACTATCTTTTTTCTCAAAATTACCATTTTCTATATATGCCAAAACACCAGCACTTCGAGAGTCGGCAGAAACTAAAGCATACCCACTCTTTTCTCCAGACTGTAAACACACCTCATAAACAGGAATACTATCAGTCGTAGTCCCTCTTGTTGTCTTGCTTGATATAATTCCGCCAATGCGATATGAGCCCACAATAGACATTCTTGGATTGGCAGCACTTCTTGTTTTTGAGCCCAACGAAGTGGAAAAATCATTTACCATTGCCAGAATCTCATCCTCTGATAAATTTGTAGGATTATCATTTGCAATACTCATTGCCTCATCCATAGACAAATTAACATTCACGTTCTCAATAACAGGATTACTGTCATTAAGAATTTCATCTTGGCACGATGATACAATCACTGCCAATAATATTAAAACTAAATACTTTTTCATATTTATACAGTACTATTGATTAAATTATGCAAATTTACGAAATTTATTTTAAATCGATATATAACGAATGCGTTATTTATGTATTATTAACAATTTTCATTATTAAGGCGTTAAAATATATTGCATTTGGGCATTTTTTACTTTATTAATATATAAGAACTAACATCCTTTGCTTTTTAGCCATGAACCTTCTCAAGCTGACCGCCGAGATTGTAAGAGAAGTAATCTTCTCCTCGTCTGGACAATCATCTCTAACAGGCGGTTGTGGCTGTCATAAGTCCATTACGTCACATAAGTTGCGATCACTTGATTAGGCACAATCATCGTGCGGCGGGTCTTGGTGACTTCGCCCATCTTGCCATAGAAGTATTCGATGGCACCTGTTCCGTCCTCACGGAGCATCAACCTACCGATACGGTTCTGAGAGGCATTGCGACCACCGTAGTAATACTTTACGTTGTTCTCCGGGTGGTCTGGGTAGTTGATACCCGTCAGACGCTGATAGTCGTAATCGTAGGTGATGAACTTGCCTTCCTTTGCAAGGTTGGCAGTCTGCTTGGTCAGCACATTGCCGAGCGCATCATAAGTGAAACTTGTGATGCCGCTTGCAGGATGGTTCACCTCAGTACGGCGGTCACCCATGTCGTAAGTAGAGGTCGTTACATTACCCTCCGTGTCGGTAACACGAACAAGACGCTGTATGCCATCATACTCAAACGAAGTGGTAATCTCACCGTCAGGACCGCTCTTCTGGATGGTCTTCAAGGTCTTGCCACTGCCATTGGTATGGGTAGCCTGAACATTATGGAGTGCATCGGTCACGGTAGTGGAGCAGATTCTGCAAAAGGAAATAAGTCAAAGATTCAAAGGAAAAAATCCTCTGATATTCCCTGCTGATTTTTAAGGCGGTTTGAAGCCTTGTCTTAATGTTATTTTCATCTCGCCAACTTTTTGTGTTATAGTTGAAAGACGATTGTAATTTGCATTTATTGCATAGATTTGTTCTATTTTGCAAAATAGATAGCAAAAAAGGGTATGACGAAACAAGCGGCACCTTTCAAGTGCTTGACAACAATGTCTTGATGCTTGTGCGCTCTTCAAGTGGCGAGCATACCTTCTATAAAGTGAAGGATGCCAACAATGTTGTCTTGACAGATTCACTGGGTAATGAACCGAAAGGTGAGACTGCTAAGCTATATGTATTGAAGAAAAAATAAGTGCATATAGGTCGTGTAAATTAAATCGTCTTGTAGTGCAGATACATAAGGTCTGTAAAAAATTCCAGCATTTTGAAGCACCACTCTGTTTTGATGTCACTTTTTTTCAAGGTGGCTCAAAGATAAAACGTAAATAAACTGTGTTTACCAATTGTAGTATGACACAGTTTATTTTACATTTCTATTCTGAAAATCCTATTTTTTGTGTTGCTTTTTTTGCAATAATTTCAACAGCTTTATCATCATACTCTTTCAACAAATCTACAACATTTAAGATATAATACTTTTGATTTGCTGAATGAACCTTGTGTATTTCAACAAAAGAAACAATATCGTTTCTTATTGTCATAGACTTATTTGCTGTACATTCATTCATTATCAGATCTAACTGTTCATCCCAATTATCAAAAAACAAATACTTTCCTTGTTTAGGGAACAAAACTGTAGATAAATCACAATTGTCACTAAATGTCACATCATGTAATATTGCATCCTCAAAAGATACATTTAGCATTTTATTCTGCTTAGCATTTCCAAACTCTTTTTTAAAAGATTCTGTAGGAAATCCTCCTCTAAACCACACGTTATCTAAATTGCCGATGAACTCACAATTTTCAAAATTTGAAGCTTGAAAATCCACATCGTAAAAATCACAATTTATAAATTTGCAATCTCTAAATTGTGGTTTTATAAATGCACCGAATTTGACTTTCTTAAAAGTACAATAGGTATAGCACGATGAATCGTATCCTATAATTGCATTTTTGAAATTTATATTTTCAAACATACAGCTATAAAATTCATTTCCATGTTCTGCTAATGCTCTAAAAATTGTTTTATAAAATATTGAATTTATAAATATTCTGTTTTCTATCCAATATATTCTATTGGAATGAGCAAACGACGATTTAGAAAAATCGCATTTTTCGTATTTGTTTGCCAAATCGGAACTATCTATAAATTGGTTCTTTAAATCCACATATCCATGTTCATTTAAGGAATATTCTTTCCTATTACTTGGAGATAATTCTCTTTTTTTATTGAAATAATGGAGTAAATTCATTTCATCTTATTTTATTATAGAGCCAGAAACTGAATGTCTCTGGCTCTAATTACAGTTATTAACGTTTAGGAGCGGTGTTTAATAAAGTGCCATTTTTCCCATATTTATTTACATGTTTCTGCCATTGGGCATGAGTTGTCATATCCCACCATTTGTTTCCTCTGGTAAAATCTGGTCCATTAGTATAATTGCTTTTTATATCAAACCATTTTAGAAACTTGTCATTTCCAACTTTTTGTCTGGTACGCACATCTATTCTGTTACCCCTATATGCTGGATATAATCTCGAATTCTTTTGGACTGCTCTAAGTTGTTTCTGAGTCAATGCCTTTAGTCCTTCTGAATCAACTTCCTTGACAGCTTGATTAACATGTTTTTGAAGTCTCCCAGTGACAAATCTATTGCTTTTGTATAGTCCAGAGCCTCCTCCGACAAAACTTGTTCCAACATCTACTGTTGTTGCTATTTTGTCAGCTGTCTCCTCACTGGCCCCCAATTTTTGAGATGCATATTTAGTGCCAGCATATGTACATGTAGTTTGGCTTTTTCCAGTCCACATTTGCTTTGCACCTGCATAAGCATTGTCGGCACCATGTAACAACAGAGCGACACCACCAGCAAGACCTACACCTGTTTCTGCAGTAAGAATTCCACCGATTCCTCCACCAACAGCCTCAATAGAACCGCCAACCATTTGGACACCTCCTAACAATCTGGTTCCAACATTGTTTTGTTTCCACCAATCAGACAGCCATCCTTCCATTCCTGTTGGATCTACATATCGTATTGGATTGTTATAAGCATAGCAATAAGTAGAGATGTCGTAGTATTTTTCTTGCAAAGGATCTGTAGTTATCCATAGTCCTAATCTTGGGTCATAGTACCTCGCTCCATAGTAATACAATCCCGTCTCTTCATCGAATTCCTTCGCATTGAAAAGATAAGGTGTATTCCAAATGTTGTTGCGCTCCTCAACGAAAACCTCACCGAAAGGAACATACTCGATATGCTGCACCACTTCGCCTTCAAGGTTGGTGATGTAACTACTGCTACCCAAATGGTCTGGGTGATAGTAGAACTGCATCTTCTCGTATGAGTCACCCTCTTGGAAATTGTTCTTCATTGCTCTTGCCATAACACGTGCCTGCGCAGCCTCCAAGCTGCCGTCATTGCAGCAGAAGCCCTTGCCATCGACATAGTCGTTGTTGTCCTCGCCATTGTACGGCACTGCAAAGGTTGCATAATTATCCTTAATGACCTGCAACTGTTGAGTATATTTAACCTTATAATCAACAGACAAGCCATCAGTCTCACTACCTGCATACTGGATGCGGCGTGGGTCTGAGCCGTAAGAGTCGAAGTCACCAATCTTGGAAACGACACGCTGACTACCGATGTAGATATGCTTGGTGTAACGTCCGCCTTGGTTGGCAACCAAATATGGACTTACATACAACGAGAACTTGGCTGTGTTCGTGCGACCTCCAGCAAACTCGGAGTTCACATAAACCTGGTCACTCTCGCCAGAAGTTTTCACTGTGCGCTCACCATCTGCATCATACCAATAATTGGTAACAAAGCCGTTATCATCAGAAGCGAGGAGACGGTTCTCCTCATCCCATTTGAGTTTGCGCTCTGCGGTCTTCTCGTCAGCCATGCCATCCTTCTTGGTACGGCTTGTGTTGACATAAACAAGATTACCGTTAGCATCATACTCATAGGCGTGATTGTTGTTCACATTCTCGCTCTCTGACGGATTTTCTTCCGTGCGATAATTCACATCCTTCACATTGGCAAGCTGGAATTTCTTGCCTGTGTCTGTTCCATAAGTGTACGACAAATCATAGCCAGCATTCAACGTACCGTTGAACTGCACATTGTTCTGCGTGAGAATCTGACGCTTTGATGTGATACGGTGCATGTTATCGTAGCCCATCGCAAGAGTGTAGCTTGCTGTCTTGTTGTCCGCACCTGTATAAGTACCTGTTGCGCTTACAAGACGATAGAGTGCATCGTATGTATAGGTATGCGCCATTTGTCCGCCAGCCTTGCCACTCTGTGGGACTGACGCACCGTTTACAACACTGAGCACATTACTTACTGCATCGTATGTATAAGCGTTATCCATAATGGTGTTGCCACCACTATTCACAGTGAGGTTCTGCAATCTGCGACGCTGTGGGGCGTAGGTGTAGAATGTCTCTGCACCGTTGCAATACTTCAAGTATGTGCGCTGCTCGAACTTGTCATAGCCAATCTTGCTTACATAATCGTAGCCGTATGACTTGTAGCCATGAACCTTTTCAAGCTGACCTCCGAGGTTGTAAGAGTAGGTGATTTTCTCCTCATCAGGATAAATCATCTCCAACAGACGGTTGTGGCTGTCATAAGTCCATTGCGTCACGTAGGTTGCTATCGCCTGGTTAGGCACAATCATCGTGCGGCGGGTCTTGGTGACTTCGCCCATCTTGCCATAGAAGTATTCGATGGCACCTGTTCCGTCCTCACGGAGCATCAACCTACCGATACGGTTCTGAGAGGCATTGCGACCACCGTAGTAATACTTTACGTTGTTCTCCGGGTGGTCTGGGTAGTTGATACCCGTCAGACGCTGATAGTCGTAATCGTAGGTGATGAACTTGCCTTCCTTTGCAAGGTTGGCAGTCTGCTTGGTCAGCACATTGCCGAGCGCATCATAAGTGAAACTTGTGATGCCGCTTGCAGGATGGTTCACCTCAGTACGGCGGTCACCCATGTCGTAAGTAGAGGTCGTTACATTACCCTCCGTGTCGGTAACACGAACAAGACGCTGTATGCCATCATACTCAAACGAAGTGGTAATCTCACCGTCAGGACCGCTCTTCTGGATGGTCTTCAAGGTCTTGCCACTGCCGTTGGTATGGGTTGCCTGCACATTATGAAGTGCATCCGTTACGGTTGTAACGAGAGTATGACTGCTATTGTCAACTGTATATGCCGTAGTTGTCGTAGAGTTGTCCGGCAATGTCACAGAGGTAACACGGTCGAGCACGTCATAAACAGTAACCGTTGGAGATACATTGTCAAATGACTTGCTGAACGTTGAGTTCGATCCAGTTCCTTCCGTTGTAGGATAGAAAGCCTTTGCCACACGTCCGAAAGCATCATACACGTTTCTGCCGCTGACAATCATCACGTTCTCGTCCTTGGCAGAGCTTCCCTTGGATGCACTTGTCACAACACCGTCCTTCTTCACCTGCACGGCTCTTCCGAAACCGTCAACGAATGTAACGGTCTCCAAGTCGTCGTTAGGGTGCTGGATGTCGTAGTGCTTGGTCACTGCGTAAGCAGGAGCGGTAATGCCACTCTCATTGAATGTAGCCAAAGGCTGATATTCAAAGGCGATGGCATAAGGCACGCCCGTAGCCAACTCATTTGGACCACGTACGCCAGTAATGCGACCGAGGTCGTCAACATCAGTCTCATAGTAGAAGTTGTTGAGGTCACGATGCTCCTTGGCGATACCATAGCGATAGTCGAAGTTGCCTTGCTCGCTGCGGTAACCCCACGCATCGTCAATACGCTCAACATACATGTTCATTTCCGGCTCATAGCGGTATTTGTACCACATACGCTGTCCCTTGCCGTTGGCAGGGAGGGTCTTCTGGATGATGTTGCCGTAAGAGTCGTACTTGTAATCAGTAACTGCCGCACCGTCATTCAACTGCTGTGTAATCTGAGTGATATGGTTGGCGTAGTTGGTATTATACTTCGCCGTCACATGGTGATAGAGTGAGCCGTCACCGCCTGTAACAGTCACATCAACAGGAAGTCCGAGGATGTGCTTGCTTGCATTGTCGGTATATTTGATAGCAGTCGCATAATCGAACTTGCCGTTTCCGTCCTCGCCAAGACTGCCCTTGTCGCTGTACTTGTAGGACTTCAACTCACCATGATAGCCATTGAGGTAATACTCGTTCCATGCCTCGGATGTAACCACACCGTTTGCCGCTCCCTCATACTGCAAGTTTGCCGTATAGCGGAGAGGAACGAATGCAGAAGCACGGTCGCTCCAAAGGTTCACGTCACGCTTTGCGAACGTGTACTTGTCACCGTCGGCAGTCAGATAGTAGCTGTCGTAACGGTTCTTTGTCTCGGTGTACTTGTTGCCGTTGGCATCCTCCACGGAAGTAGCGGTAACATTGCCCTGCGTGTAGTAGTTGGCTACATCGTAGTTCTCAACAGCCTGTCTGTAAACAGAATTGCCATTCTCCGTATCGAGGTTCTTGGTGATAACCTCACCGAAACCGAGGAACTCACGTTCATGGCGGTCACGCTTTCCGTCCTTGTACTCAAAGGCGGTTGTCATGACTGGACCATCGTCATGGATTCCGTCGTCAACGGTAAGGGCAGACATTACCCACTTGCCACCAGGAAGACCGTAGGTCGGAGTGGTGTGGGCATAGTCCAATGTGAAAGTTCCGCCCAAGGAATTGGTGACTGACTTCAACATGTTGGTTCTGCCAATGGCAGAGCGTGTAACCTTCAACTCGCTTTCCTTCTCAGACTCAACGATGTCAAGATAGCCGTCACCATCCACATCCTGCAAAGAATATGTAGGGCGGTTGATGCTATGTGAGGTGGAAGCACCAGGGTTGGTTGAAATCTTGATGCTTATGACAGGAATGTTGATGGTCAAAGTGAACGCTGCATTTGCAGACTCTGATGTAGAGGCTGATTCACTAAGCGCACTTGCACCCTTCCAACTGATAGGCTCGTCAAAGCCATTGCCTGTATTAAGGGCAACAATGATACCATCACCATTCTTCCAGACCTTATCTGGGAGACCGTCAGAGTTGATGTCGATAAGGTTGTATTCCTCTTCGCTTTCAGAAGTCACGATGCCAAATCCTGCGGAGAAACTGCCGGAGGCCTTATTGATTTGTTTTTCCTTAATTTCGCCAAATCCTTGGTTAGCGCCACCACTTGCACCTATATCATAAGAGAGACTCTTACCACCTTGAATACGATCAAGTTCCCAATCAATAGGTTCAGTAAAGGCATAACCAAGATTTAATCTTACTTTCTTGTCGGAAAGAATCTTGTCTGGAAGTCCATCACCATTGATGTCAATGAATGACTCTACGGCTTCATCTGTGTTCTTTGGCGCACTGCCAGTGATAGAGAATTGAGCTTGCCATTCTGTCTGTACATTGCTCAAAGACTGCTTTACACCTTTCGCCAAATTCGTAATCTGTGATACGGAAGCCACAGGATTGCCGCCATATCCCCATGCCTCAGAAGCATTGTCAGAGTTATTAGCTCCGATACCCTTGTAGATTTCTCCACTCAATCCGCCTTGTGAATTGGTGTATTGGATACTACCACCAGCAATGATGTCAGGGAATCCGTCACCATTCATATCCATCATGGCAACTTCCGTCTTGGAGCTACCATTTGCATTGTTGTGGGTAATGCCCAGCGCACCGCCTTGCACAACGGTACTCTTGCTTGATACAACTTGGTTTACCGCCGCTGCGCCAGTGCCTTGCAAGTATTCACCTGCAAGTCCTGCCACCTCCGCATTGTTATCCAAAGGATTGGTAAGGAGTACATCCTGCTCGGTCAATCGGGCTGTGCTTGCCTCGGTCGCAGTAAGATAGATGTCCTGTCGCTGACCGACCCACTTGTCCATAGAGGTCTGGTCTGTGCCCAATGGAGTGAATGCCATTGTGAGAGGATCAACCTTGTCGTTCTCGTTTTCCGGCAATTTCAGCAATGACTCGTCAATAGGCTTTGCATATCTGCCTTCTGCAGAGTTATAGACAAAACCTCCCCAGCCACGGTAAAGCATACCGAAGCCAAGATTATCGCTTTCTGCATAGAATCCAGCAAGGACATTCTCTGTCACAAGACCTGCCGCATCTTTCTGAATGGAAACAGAGGCAGAAGTAACAGTTTCATCCGAGATAGTTGCAGGATAGCTGTATTCAAACCATAACTTCTTTCCTGCGGTTGTTGCAAATCGCAGAGTATCGGCTTTCAAAATGCCATTCTCGATAGTGAAAGACTTCTTGCCAACAAGTGCATCCTCTGTCTTGGCAGTCAAAGTAATCTGGCCATTGATGGAATTGTCAGAAAGGATAAGCACTGGTGACACAACCATAATTGTATCAGTCGCTGTGGTCAAGTATGGCTTGCCCTCTGCCAAGGCATTTGCAAATGTATTGTAGTGTGCAGGAACGGCTACCGTCTGTTCGATATTGGCAGAGTCCTTATAAGTCACAGACGCTTGCCAACCGATATTCTTCCAATCAACATTTGAGGTGGATGAAATCTCAAAGCTGAAGTTGGTCAGCTTTTCTGTATTCTCCAGACTGATGTTGAGTGAATCGCCATTGAAAGTCTCATTAGCCTTCAGTGTACGAGCAAAGACCGTCTTCTCGATATAGTTCGGGTTGTCGTTTCCGTCACTGTCTTTCTTGTCGTTGCTGCCGATGATGCTGAGAACAACATCGTCGGTTGTTACAGGCTTGTGGAAGACACTGTGAACTTCAACACTTGAACCATTCTCCACATTGGCAGAGGTGTTCACATCATAGATGGCACCATCCTCAGGCTTGTACTCTGTTGAAGAAAGCCCGTTAGGCAAAACATTAGATTCGCCAGCGTATATAATGGTAGGCGACCAGTTCACCTTGTCAAATGAGCCGTTGCTTGTTTCCTCGGAACCCGACTGCACACGGAAATAGATTCTGTCACCTCGCTTGACGGCAACAGAAGAGACTGCAGCGGCATAAGAACTGCCGTCGCCCTTTGCAATAGTCTTGTTCCAAAGCTCATTGCCACCCTTTTGAATGGCAACCCTCACACCGTCCGCTTTTTGGTATTCGTCAGCGTCATAGTCTCCAGTAGGAGCGACAAGGCTTACTTGACCTGCCACGCTTACTGTTCCATCCTTTGGCGCTTGCCATACACGCACAATATCCTCCATAGGGGAGTTCTTGATGGCTTCTGCCTGCTCATCCTCGCTAACCTCCATAACGGATGTGTCAACCTTGCCGCCATAGATGATAGGACTTGGCGTATCGGCACTGCTCAAAGTGAATGTAGGCACGGCATTGCCTGCCTCGTCAAACTCCAAGTGGTTGAAATAAACCTTGCCATTTGAAACGAGGTCAACAAGTCCGTCACCGTTGATGTCGCTGAAATACTGGGTGGTCTTGGTCTTAGTGGTTGACTTGTCCGTTCCGACAACGGCAGTCAGGACATTCCAACCGACAACGGCATTCGCACCGAAAGAGTTCGTAGAACTTTTGGTTGTCGAGAAGTTACTGATGCCCTTTACCTTGACAGGCTCACCATATACGACTTCTCCGTTGTCAGTCTTGACCTGTGGACGATAATATACGGAACCACCGGACTTATAAACCTTGTCTGGAAGTCCGTCACCGTTCAAGTCAACGAATGCGGAAAGTCCCTTGCTGGTATCGCTGGAGTAACTGTAAGAACCTCCTATTGTATTGCCTTTCCATTTGCTTCCGTCCCAAGGTCCCACACCTGCATAGAACGAACCGCTTACAGAAGAACTTGTTGTTCCGCCAAGTGCAGTAGGCTTGTCGCTGAAACGCTTGCTGACAGTCTTTAAAGGATTGACGAAACCAGCGTCAAGTCCGTCATCGTGCGTGTTCCATTTCTCGGAATCGTCCTTGAACGGAACATATCCCTTTTCAGCCTGCACATCATCATAATAGTCGAAGTTCTGGAAAGCCACTTCCTTTCCGGTGTTGTCGTACTGTCTGACACCTGTGAGCATTTCCTTGTGGAATGCACCTTCCTTGTAGTCAAAGGCATAGCTGCGCAATGTCTCGCCCTGGAAATTCACGGTCACTTTCTCCAGCAGCTTGTTGGAGGAGGCGAGGAATCCATAGCGGGCATTGTTGGTCTTTACCTGCTTTACCTTGTTGCCTTCAAAGAGTACAACGGTGTGCGGTTCCTGTCCTGCATTACCTGCGTGAACCTCTTTCAGATATGCAGCCTTGGCCTTCAAGCCGCCACGCACATCCTCATCCACGATGTCATACACATATTCTATATAGTCACCGTGGAGTTCCTCGACACGTTTCAGCTTCCATTCGGCAATCACCTCACGGGTATTGCCCGAAGCATCAGTGACATTGCCCTTTACAACAGCTCCGTCACCACCATAGATGTACTTGACACCCTGCTTGTCTGTAACCTCCCAATAATAGTTGGCAGGACTGTCACCCTTGCGGATGATACGGCTGAAATCACCGCCTTGGCGGGTGTAGAACTGGCGGTCAGCCTTTCTGTTCATCTTCTCGCCACGGTGTGCGACTCCCATCTGTCCGTTGTCATCCATAGTGGAGAGCATTGAACCGGACAAAAGATAAGTCTCCGTCTCTTTTGACTGGTCATAACGAGGCACGCCCCACCGGGTGTCAAGCGTAATGCTTGGCACGCTGACGTTCCAACCCTCGCCAAGCCAACCGCTACCGCCCTCGCTGCTGTACTGCAAGCCAAGGCTTGGCTGCATACCGTTTCGTGCTGGCGGCATCTCGAACGGATACTGCAAGTTGGCAGAGCCACGGTTGTTTGCGCTTGGAGGCGCAATGACATTTATCTTCGCCGTCGGGTCAGCCGCCTTGATGTCGTTCATCATCGTCGGGGCAAAGCCTTCTGTCTGCGGTGACTCCGGTGCCTGTATCACACCGTTGATCATGTCGGTGAAGTGGGTCGTCTTTGAAACGACACACTCTTCCTTCCTTCCTTCTTGTCCACACGCACACGCTCCAACGCAACCCAATGCTTCTCGGCCGGGTCGTAGTAATAGGTACGGATGTCGTCCTCGGTATAGCCGCTTGGTATTCTCGTGCGGTCATACTTTATCTTGACAGTCGCACCCTCGCCTGTGAAGTGTGTTCCGTGAGGGAGAAAACGGTAGCCCTGTCCTCCTGCCGTGACGTTGGTCATGGCAAAGTCAAGCTCAGGAACATTCTCCTCTCCGATAGAGTTCACGGAAAGGCTTCTGTTCCGAATGAGGTCTTTCTGAAGAACGACCAGTTTGCTACCTCCTACGGAGATACTGTCAGAGACACCCTTCTTGAAGAGTTTTCTCACGGCTGTCCCGTCCTTTGCCGAAAGGGACAGTGTGGCGGCAAGCAGTAAAACCAATGCCCACGCCACCTTCTGTATATAATTCTTCATGCGTATCTTCCTTTAAGTTACTTTACTGAGATTTTCCTTGTATGCTCCCCATTCTCGGAGATTGCCTTCACGACATACACACCCGATGCGGGAACCTTGAAGTCGGCTTGCTTGACGCTTTCGCCTGTCATTTGGCGTGACACTACCAGTTTGCCTGATACGTCAAACACCATCAATGTGGCTGCAGAAGGCTTGTCCTGTGTGAGTTTAGCCTCGTAGATGCCTGTCGTAGAACCGTTGCCCTTGACAGTGAAATCCTCGTCTTCTCCAGAAATGAAGGTATTGTCAGCCTGTCTGTCCGAGCTGCCCACATGGTTCTCCCTTGCCTGTGTTCCGTTAGGCATACTTGCATCACACTCGCTGCCGACATAGACGGTCATCGTTGTCGTACACTTCTTGGGTGTTTCTATCTGCACGTTGCCCCTTGTGGTGAATGAGGTTACAGGCGTACCGTTTACGGTAAGGTCTGTGATATGTGTCTCGCCCTTTCCGTACTTGATGCAGAACCGCCATGCACGAAGTGACCAGACATATTCATGATGCACGGTCTGTCCGTTCAACTTGTATGTGACCTGCATATTGCGGACTGTAACACTGAGCACATCGCCAGGCTTGATGGTGACATATTTGGTTAGGCTTGTATATCCACCGGTTATGATATGCGCCTTGTCGCCCCGCATGTCGAAGCCATATTGGGTGATCTCGTCCGTGAGGCTTGGCTCCAATCCCACACGGTAGTTTGATTTTGTATCGTTCACCGTCCATGAGATGTCGCCAGACAGATAGGTCCTGGTGTCATGTGAGTATGAGGTGTAGAGTGCATTGCCAGTGGCATAAATCTCGTTGCCTCCACCTTGTGATACGGACAGCGCATAGGCGCCGGGGGCAAGATTCGTGATTCTATGCGTGTCACCGAAGAATGTTCCTCTGGCAATGGTTTCTCCTTTTACTTTTCCTGCAACGGTGTCAACGCTGAGCACATAGGAATAGACTGGTGTACCGATGTTGATGCCGATGTCGATATACCCGTCATTGCGTGGAACTCCATTCTCGCAACTTGACGGCGTAGGAGTGGCATCATAGGAAATGCCGTCATAATAGGCGAATGTGAACACATCGCTTCCGCTTCCGTCTGCATCCCATAGGATATTGCGGAATATGGTCTTGCCCCTTGTCATATCAGGCTTGGAGCATCTTATGTTACTATTGCTGTTGATGTCGAAATCACCTTCACCGCTTGGATCTATGAGCATGACGGTACGCTTGCGGCAATAGTCTGAGAATTCCCTGTCCGGTGTGAGGTCATAGCTCAACTCTGCCATATAACCGACATCATCTATTCCTCCTGTCCTCAAGCCTGCCATGTTCAAGGCGGACTCTGCTCCTTCCGTTCGGATAATGCCCACATTTGTGTCTGTGTCAGTTGCATCCGAAAGGGATATGGTTCTTGCCGCACTTCCTGTTCCGTCAACACGCAGATAGATGTTTTTGCCTTCCTTGCGGATGGAAATGTCCGTTCCGTCAACATCCGTGGCGATGTATGAATTTGAGACCGCTCCGTTGATGATCGGATAAACAACTCCAGCATTGGTGAACCGGAATCCATACTTGCATGTGCTGCCACCGATACTTCCGAAGCCAACGTCAAAAGTCGGGTGACTTGTCGGACAGGTGAACTCAAAAGCACCGCCACCTCCAACAAGGGCTGGGGTCGTGGCATAAGCTCCGGAAGCGGCTTTCTCTTGGATGATATTGTCTGTAAAGCCATTCCTTGACACTTCAAGTCCTTGCGCAGTCCATCTTGCCACTGTACTGTCGGGCTTTGACGGCACGTTGGTCTTGACCATCCATGTACGTTTCATGACATGCCACAGGGAATCTGTAGGTGAGGTATATGTTGCAAGTGCCACATCATCGTCGCCCCAGAAAGTAAAGCCTCTGTCCGGCATCGGATTGCCGTTTTCACGTCCCATGACAAACAGACGGGAAGCGGATGAAGGGTTGTATGGATTTGCGTCATGATAAGTTCCGTTCTCCTTCAAGGCCGCATACACCGGACTTTCCTCATATGATGTTGCGGAAAGCGGTTGGGAGAGACTTCCTGCCATGTCGGTTCCAACAGCTGTGACCCTATGGTGGTAGGCTTGGTTCTCCGCCATATCCCAAGTCAGGTTTCCGTCGCTGTCAAGATACGAGCCTTTGAGGGTGATGCCGTACTTTACCGCCAGATAGCTCTCCACTTTTCTGCGCTCATCGGGTGTAAGCATCCTGCTGAACACAATAAGCTCAGGGGCATATCCACGGATGGAAGCATTACCGAAGAGCGAGGTCGGGAAATCCGTACCGAAACTGCCAGAGGTGGAAGGGGTTCCGATGAATAATGTGGTGTTGGAGTTGTCTCCCCACAATGTTGTTGAAGGATTGCTTACCTTGAAGTAGGACACAACTCGCAGAGCGCTTTCCTTAAAACCGTTCTCGGACAAAGAATCACTTGATTGATAAAGCAGGTCTTCACCCGATGCTGAACCATAGTCCAGTGGTTCAACACCTCTACCCCTTACGGCTTTGTCCTTGCTCAGAATGGCTCCGTCGCCCTTTCGGCCGTCAAGAGCATAGACAACCATATCCTTGCCGATGGTTGCCAGTTCCGGTGCAAAGACACCGATGACGGTAGCCTGCGAGAGGTTGCCGTGTTTGAGTTTGGCACTCAGACTACGAAATCCGTCTGCGAGCCAGAGACTCGGATTAAAGTTGAAGTAATGGACTGAACTGTTCGGAAGAGTAAGTTCAGACTTGACGCCACGGCTGTCCAATAGCATCAGCCGTATGGAATCCCCAGAGAAATCCTGCCAACGGTAATAACCTTGCAGGTCTGAGTTCAAAGGCGCAGTCTTGAACCACAGTTCGCTTCCGCTGACTCCTCCGGGCGTTTGCGCGAAACTGCCGATAGCGAAGCCTAACAGTAAAGAAGTAAACTTTCTCATGCGCTGTCAATTTGGAGTGTTTGAAAAATATAAAAAACGTATGCCTCTGCCGCGCAGGGAGAGACCAGTGAGAGAGAACGGACTGTTGCTACGGAGAAGAATTGTGATATAGGCTTGCTCCGTAAGGTCCTATTGTCACGTGGCAGGCCAATAGGCTTTACCACCAAACTAATGCTGCAAATATACAAAAATAATCTTAAGAAACGGATATAATCTTTAAGAAATTTGCTGATTTGGTGTTTTTTTTTATGATTTCGGTCAATTTTGCAGAAATCTTTTACATCTGTTGTATGTACTGGAGTTAGTTTGGCAAAAATTCACAAATGGTCACGGCTTCAGTTTCTTATGTTAAAATGTAAATCATGGTTTGAAACTGTACACATTCGGGGTACAAATGAAAACACTATATGCTTGTGTCGGAAAGGTATATATGAGCTGATGGTAGAGTCGTCATCAACAACAATGGACCTGATTTGATAAACTCAGCAGGAATACTTGCTATTCATTTTTTATGATGGGGTTATGTTTACAAATTTGAGATTTCATGTAAAAAACAGGGGTATCTTATTATGATAAAAACATCAAGATACCCCTATATATAATTAGGTGTCATAACCGACAGACGGAGCGTGCTTGTTTTCCAACTATGCTTTGTTCTGTTTCTATATTCTTTGTTTCGTGTTTTTCTGCAGTATCTTGCTCCTGTGGTGGTGCCAATTCCAACTGTATTTTTCTATCCAACGCCGCCAGTTCCGCTTTAAGACCTTTCAGTTCTTCCTCTTTCTTCCAAGTCTTGCCAGCTATCTCTTCCAGTTGCGGTATTTCCTTTTCCAAAGCCTTGCATCTTGAATCATACTGCTCAATGTAGCTTGGTATCTTCTGTAAGGCATTCAGAAAGTTGTTTGCCGCTGCTATCGGGTCCGACTTGGCAATGTGACCGTAGTTGTACTGGTACTTGTAATTGCCCTCGACAAAAAAGCGGTTGTCAACAAATGGAAGACCATTCTCGAAACTTGTCTTGCTGACAATCTTGACAGGGAATCCGTAGATTTCTCCAATCCGCTTGTATTGTCCGCCAGTTGTCTCTTTCTCCGCCAACATTTGCAGATGCTTTCCTATAACCTCTAAGTTCGTGGACTCCACACCATCAAGAGTGATGAGGTTGAGGATGTTGCCGTCCTTGTCTTTCTTGGCTTTGCCCATAAACTTGCCGTAGTCCTCGGTCATTCCCTTGAGAGAGGCTTTGTTGTTGCCCAGCTCTGCCATCTTTGACTGCAATTTTGTTTCTGAGTCACGCTTGCCCCTGTTGAACGATTTGCGCTCACCCTCCAGAGAAGCAACCTTCTTCTCCAGCTTCGCCTTGTCAAGCAAGTCGGTATTTCCGGAGAGAATAGCCATATACTCTGAAAAATTCATGCCCGATTTCTCGTCCATCGCTCCCTCGTCAATGGTTCTCGCTCCCAAGGCTCCGCTTTTCAACTGTGAAATGAATGTCTGCTTGCAGTGCAGGAGGTTGAACTTGTACGAGTCAAGCGACTTTTCCACCGCATAGATGATGACATCAACCTTATTGTCGGCATACAGTTTGGCAATCTCGTTGCCTGCACGCACCCCTCGACCGTCACGCTGTGCCAAGTCTGACGGCCGCCACGGTGTATCCAAATGATGGATAGCCACACACCGTTTTTGTGCGTTTACACCTGTACCCAACATGGATGTGGAGCCGAACAATACTCGTACCGATCCCTCGTTCATAGCTGCTATCACCGCCTTTCTTGCCCTCTCGTTCTTGCACTCCTGAATGAAGCGGATTTCAGACGACGGTATGCCGTAATCCTCTATCAGCTTGCGCTTGATTTCTGAATACACGTTCCATTCGCCCGGTCGGTATGTTCCCAGATCTGAGAATACGAACTGTGTGCCCTTGTAATTGTCATAGCGTTTGTAATAGTCGGCTATCATCTTCGCACAATGGCTCGCCTTGTTGTCGGGATGGTCCTCACAAGTCGGGTCTATCATGCGCATATCGAGAGCCATCTTTCGGGCATAGTCCGTAGCAATGAGCATCTTTGCCTTCTCTTCCGTTTCCGACAGAGGCAGTCTTCCGAGGATGGTGGCATCACCCGTCTTGGCAAACTCCATCAGCTTTTGGATGAAGTCCTCCTGCTCGGGTGTCGGTGGTATGTTATGAAGGATCTCGTTCTTCTTTGGTCTGTCCACACCAACCGCCTCCGCCGTGCGATAGTCGGTTATCTCGTTGTAGAAAGCAGCAAGCTCCGGTACCTTGATGAAGTATCTGAAACGTTCCTTCTGTACGATGTTGTTGGTGACGTTAAACTCGAAGTCGGTAGTCTTCTTGGCGAAGATTGCCGCCCACGCATCGAAACAGCGGATGTCCTGACGCTCCAGTTCTTTTGGGCGCAGGTACTTGAAAAGCAGATACAACTCTGTCAGTGAGTTGCTGATAGTTGTTCCCGACAGGAATGTCGCTCCCAGATCTCTGCCTGTCCGCTCCTGTATGGTTCGGATGGCAAAGAGCATATTGAGTGCCTTCTGGCTCCCCTCGCTGTTGCCGAGTCCTGCCACACGGTCGTGACGGGTATTGAACATGAGGTTCTTGAACTGGTGGCTCTCGTCCACAAACAAGTGGTCGATGCCCATCATGCGGAAATCCACCACATCATCGGTGCGCTGCTCGATGCTGTAGGCTATCTTCTGCAACTTCACCTCCAAGTTGAACTTCCGTTTTTCCAAGCCTTTGAGCATTCCCCTCGACACGTCTTTGCCCTGCGTGCGTATCACTTCCAAGTTTTCCTCCACGGTATCAAGCTCCGCCTGCAATATCTGCCGTTGGAGTTCTGGCGATTGAGGTATCTTCCCGAACTGGTCGTGCGACATGATTACACAGTCATAGTCGTTGTTCTTGATGTTGTTGAAGAAACTGACACGGTTCTTGGTGGAAAAATCCTTCTCCGAGGCATAGAGTATCCTCGCATGGGGATAAGCTGTCTGATAGGTGGCAGCTATCTCCGCGACATTGGCTTTCAGTCCGATAATCATCGGCTTGTGAGCCATACCGAGACGTTTCATCTCATGCGCAGCCATGCACATGATGAGGGTTTTGCCAGTACCGACCTCGTGATCACATATCCCGCCGCCGTTCTGCAAAAGCATCCATACACAGTCCTTCTGACTTGGGTACACACTCTTGACACCATACTTTCCGCCAAGGGCTTTCAAGTCCAAGCCGGGGAAGGTCTGGTGAGAACCGTCATACTTCGGACGCACGAAGCAGTTGAACTTCCGGTTGTACATTGTGGTCAAGCGTTCCTTAAAGGAGTCTGACTGCTCTTCCAGCCATTCAGTGAACCCGTTGCGGATTTCGTCAATCTTGGCATTGGCAAGCTGTATGCCCTCGCTGTCACGCACCTTGATGTCGTTGCCGTGTTCATCCTCGCCGATGCTCTTCATCATGTCGGGACAGGTGTTGTGCAGGGCATGTTTCAGAAGACTCATGCCGTCATAGTGGCGGTAATATCCCTTCACCATATACTCATCCGTGATGGCCATGGTCTTCATACTGCATTTTGCCGAATATTCGTCCATGCTGTCGGAATAGACGATGCTGACCTGTGTATTGAAGAGGTGGCTCATGTAAGCGGAATACACACCTGTAGGTATCCAACGTTCACCGAAGTTGAAGTCCAGGTCCTCAAAGGCTATCGGTTCGGGAATGCTTGCCTTCAAGGCATCCAACGACTCCCTCACGATTGCATGGTCGGGATTTTCCTTCAGCCATTCTTCTATACGCTCCGCTTTCTCTATGACATTGCCAGCAATGAAGCGGTCGGCTATCTCGTAGCCGTCTATGAGCGGATTGTAATAGATGCGCCCTTTAAGCGCTTCCGTCAGTTCCTGTTCCGGCATATCCGATAATTCAGTCATATACGGCAAGTCGATACGGCCGAACTTGTTGAGCGAGGCGGTGAGCGCTTCCTCTGGAGAATCGACATGACTGACCTCGTCAAGCGAAAAAGAGACCGGGTGGTCGAAGATGTCTGACTTTGTGAAATGTCCGTTTTCCACCCGTTCCAACGACAGCATGTCGCGCCCTGAGGCATCCATGAGGATGAACTTCACGTTCTGCTTGGCATTGAGGTTGCCGAAGCGGATGAAGAAAGCGTCATAATAGACATTCAGACTCTCACGCATCTGCTTGTTTTCCGTCTGTTCTTCCGCTTCATAGGTGTAAAGTTTCTGATAGGCATCACGGAGGGCGATATACAGGACAGCCTTTTCTTTCTGCTCCATATTCAGATCCAACGGCATGAAGGTAGCACCATACTTGGTAAGGTCTTTCAATACACCGATGTTTCCGGCAGAGTCGAGCACCATAGAACCCTCACGATGAAAACTTTCCAGTTTCTCATCAAATGGACGGGGCTTCATAACATTCTCTTTCTTCTTTGCCAGCTCTTCCCGCTTTCTTTCTTGCTCTTTTTGCTGTTCCCGCTCATGATTTGTTTCTTTCAATGTGCTCTGAGTCTTGGAATCTTCTTTTGCCTCATTCCCTTTCGAATGTCCATGCCCGATTTGAACTTTGAGAACTTCTATCGGTTCCATCGGAGGTTTGAACTTCGGATCAAGCGTATCTTCAACGCCCAAAGCCTTGAGTTGTTCCTGACGGTGCTGTTCCGCCTTTTGGCGCAGCAGCACCCTGTCTTCGGGAGCCATGGTCATCATCATCTCGTAAAAGCCGTTGATTGGCGGATTCTCTTCCCAAGAGATGCTTGCGTATGGCTCATCCCCAGGCAGGATTGGTTTTGTCTCCTGTGCTGTTTCCTGCTCTTTTGCATCTGTCAACGAAGGCTTTTCTTCTTTTTCCACAGGCTTTGTCACAACTTCAAAAGTCGGATTGACGCTTTTTACCAACGGACTTGCTTTCTTCCTTGACACTTTCTTGGCGACAGCACCCACTGTTATCTCTGCTTTCTTCTTTGTAGCATGGACAGTCAGACGGTTTTCTTCTTCCATTCCCCAAAGGTCAAACAGCGTCATTTGCACTGGTGGCTGCTGATGATTGGATTTTTGGGATAGCTCTGCATCATCAGTAGGCTTTTCCTGCTTTTGCAAGGATACTACCGTATCGTTCTGCTTTTCCTCAATGGAAGGCTTCATCTTCTCTGTTTTTTCTATCTTTTCTGTTTCTTCAACCTCCTTAACTTCCTCAGACATTGTTCCCTCAATCCCCAAGTATCGGTTCAAATTGAGATTCTTCTTAAAGTCTTCATGGAGCATCTTTCGTAAATCCTCTGCAATGCCTTCCACACCATCCTCATGCGTGTATATCATTGCAGGTTTGCCGAATGGGTCGGTATCCAACTTTGCTGTTGTATGGATAATGCGTTCCGGATGCTCCAGAAAGTAGTTGTTAGTCGGAATGCGGTTCTCGTCATTATAGACAGTATCAAGCAGGTTGTCGTCTCCTCGCAGCGACTCCTTTTGGGTATTTTTCTGCAGAATGATGAGGTCACTGCCCACTTCCGTATTGGCATTTTCCGTGAACAGGTTGTTGGGAAGACGAATCGCTGACACGAGATCTGCATGATAGAGCATCATAAAACGCGCGGCACTGTTGTTTTTGGCATTCAATACGCCTTGTGAGGTGATGAAGGCAACCAACCCGCCGTCCCTTACCGTATCAAGAGCCTTGACAAAGAAGTAGTTGTGTATGCGTCTGGTGACAAGTGCCCTCATGCCTTTCATGGCTGTATAAGACGGATCAAATATGGCAACATCGCCAAACGGAATATTTGAGATGGCGAGGTCAAAGTAGTCATTGAAAGGCTTTTCTATCTTCTCGAATCCCTCTATGCGCACTTTCTGCTCCGGGTGCAGATGGCGTAGTATCTTTCCCGTAAGCAGGTCTTTTTCAAATGCCATAATGTCTGCCTTGGGATTGTTATCCAAGACGGAATCGACAAAGGCTCCGATACCTGCCGAGGGTTCAAGCACCTTTTCGGGGATAATCTGATGCTCTTTCAACACATCCGTCAGAGCCTCTGTAACGGCTGACGGCGTGTAGAATGCCGTAAGGACGGACTGTTTCAGACTGTCCATCAACTGTTTGTACTCGCTTTCATTCTTGCTGTTTTCACGGATAAGCCTATGCAGCTCCACTGTTGGAGCAAACAATTCAAGGTCTGACTTTGCCCAATGGACGGCATCCGCCAGTTCCCTGGCAGGGTTCAGGATGCACTTCAACCCCCCGAATCCGCAGTAACGCTCCAGAAGGAGACGCTCACGGGCGGTCGGCGTGCGCTGTTCCCCGTCAAGGATGAATGCCGTCTCTATCGCCTTGATGTTGTCGTTCAGCCGTTGTTTTCTATTGTACGCCATTTGACTCTATGAAAAGGGCTACGGCTCCCGTCAACTCTGTATAGAGCTGGTCGTAGTCCGGTGACTGGGCAAAATCGTCATCGGTGAGGTCGTAAATAGAATACACGTTATCAACCAAAGGCAGGAGGTTCTTGACAAACGCTTCCTGATCTTCTACTGCTACCTCCAGGGGAAACTCACTGTCAACAACATCATACAGGATGCTGTACTTGGAAAAGCGGAGACCTTTCAGCAATGCTGACATGGCAAGCTCTTGTGCTGCATCGGCAAAGAGGGCATCACGCCGTGCCTGCTCATATACTTCTGCGGCATGGTCTGCACGTTCGCAGATAAAGTCCGCATCGTTGGCTTGTGGAAAACGGTTCTCCCTGAGGTGGTTCAAGAGGTACAGTCCGTAATAGGACAACTCTGTCTGTGCCTGTTTCTTTCTGTTCATTTGTCTGTTGAATGGATTAAGTGGTGGATAATAAACCGTGGATGGCGGTTGGTGTTAGTTGAAAGCAAGAAAAAGGCACTCGGTATCCCTCCGAGTGCCGCCACTTAATCCACAGTAAATAAAAGCATCCAATAAAGATAGTGCAAGGCGAACGCAATAAAGCTTGCTTTTATTGCTGAGCCGAAGCCTATCTTCGCAGTGAAACTGCAAAGACACCATTTATGAACCATGTTTCGGTGGCAAAGGTACAAACTATTTCTTGTATCTCTTCACATTTCCTCGCTTTTCTGCTGCTTTGTGCTCTGCAAAGACGAATTTCGTGTTGAAATTCTCGTCAAAGGCAATGGTTGCGGAGAACGATTTGCCTTGCCTGCTGGTGAAACCATTGAGCGTTCTGGTCTTGCCCTTGGTAAGCAAGTCGGTGATGTCGGCATCAGTGAGCAACTTTCCTGCTACCTGCTTGAACACTGGCATACCACACTCCTTGTTGCTGCATCTTACTACCTTTCCGAAGAACTGCATGATACCTTGCTTGCATTTAGGACACTGGCAGCCGGAATCCTTGTGGCTGAAAAGTCTGTCACAACCTAACAATTCCGCAGTGATTTCACGGGTATAGCCTTCGATACTATGTGTGAACCCGTCTGCACTTGCTTCACCTCGTTCAATCTTGGCAAGTTCCGCCTCCCATTTGCCCGTCATCTCCACATTGGCAATCGCCATGTTCTTCACCACGGAATGCAGGGCGAGTCCTTTTTCTGTCGGCACAAGTTTCTTCTGCTGGCGCACCATATACTCTCGTTTGAGCAGGGTTTCGATGATGGCGGCACGTGTGGCAGGTGTGCCAATACCGCAGTCCTTTATTGCCTGGCGCATCGTATCATCTTCTATCTCTTTGCCTGCGGTCTCCATTGCTGCAAGCAATGTGGATTCCGTATGCAATGGCTTTGGGTTGGTCTTGCCCTCCGTGATGGTGCTGCCTGAAAAAGAGATATGCTGTCCTTCTTGCCAGTTGGGAATGACTTGCTCCTTAACCTCATTGTCTGTTGCGTCTGCATCTTTGTCCTGCCTGTTGTTCTTTTCCTTGAGCGACAACGCTCGCCAGCCAGTCTGTCGGATGATGGAGCCACTGATGCCAAACTCAACTTCATGATCCACTTGCGCCGATACTGATGTGATGTCCTTGATGCAGTCTGCTGAGAACGCTTCAATCATCCGGCACAATATCATGTCATAAACGATCTTCTCGTCCTTGAAAAGACCAATGGCTGCATTTTCTGTGATGAGCAGGGCATGGTGGTCGGTCACCTTGGCTGCATTCACGCTGTTCTTGCTATAGTCCTCACTGCCAGGCAAGAGTTTCACTTTCTCTCCATATTCCGAATGATTCTCCAGATTCTTGAAGAGTTTGGGAAGGGTGGCAAATACATCATCCGAGATATAGCGGCTTGATGTTCTTGGATAGGTGATGAACTTTGCCTCGTAGAGTTTCTGGGCGATGGAGAGTGTATGCTCTGCCGTGAAGCCATGCTGGGTGTTGGCTTCTTTCTGCAAGGTGGTAAGGTCGTAAAGGAGTGGTGCCTTCTCCACCTTCCGCTTGGTTGCGACCTTTGTGATGATGGCAGAACCGGTATCTTTCACCTTATTATATATGTCGGTTGCGGTGGCTTTGTCTGTCCAGCGGTTGGCAGATGTGAACTTCAGTATATTGCCACTGTCTGCATCAACCACACCGAAGTGTACCTGCCAGAACGGTTTCGACTCGAAACGCTTGTGTTCCCAATAGCGTTCGCACACCATGCCAAGGGTCGGAGTCTGCACACGACCTACGGAATAGGTGCCACGTCCTGCAGCTATCGTCAGGGCTTGTGTGCCGTTGATGCCGACGAGCCAGTCTGCCTCACTTCGTGCCTTGGCTGCATGATAGAGATTGTCATACTCCTTGCCATCCCTGAGGTTCAGAAGTCCCTCACGGATGGCGGTGTCCGTAAGCGAACTGATCCAGAGACGGTCGAAAGGCTTCCTGCAACCGAGATACGCATAGAGGTATCGGAAAATCAACTCTCCCTCACGTCCGGCATCGGTTGCTACGATAATGCGCTCACTGCTGTCAAACAGCTTGCCGATAATTTTAATCTGGGCAAGCACACCTGCATCTGGTTTGTAGCCGTTCTCGGTCTTGACTTGTCGGGGAACAAGAACGAACGGGTCGGGAATCACAGGCAGATTCTCTGCATGGAATCCCTTCATGCCGTAAGTTTCCGGCATGGCTGGCTGCACTAAATGTCCGAATGCCCATGTCACATAATAGCCGTTACCCTGCATATAGCCTTCCTCACGCTTGTCAGCTCCCACAATGTGGGCGATTTCCTTGGCTACGCTTGGTTTCTCTGCGATGATTGTCTTCATTGTCTGTTGTTTTTGTGACATCCGCAACCGTGGGATAGACGGTCGCAGATGTCGGTTGTTATGATGGATGATTAACTCTGTGGATCAAGTGGCGGCAACTACATCTTCACGCTTCTTGCCCTTCTCTTTGGTTTCTGTTCCCCGGCGTTCTGTTCCTTCTGCTGCTTTTCGTTCTTTGGTGCAGACTGTCCCGGACTCAGCGGATCCTTGGTGTGCTTGGTTGCCTCATGGGTCTTGCCCTGCTCGTTGACGGCGACTTGTACCTTGTTCTCGTTGGTCGGAATCTGTTCCTTCGCCTGTTTGAGGTCTGGATTGTTGCGGTAGGAACGTGGCTGCATCTTGTCGAAGTCGAACTTCACATAAGCGGTATAGGTACCGCTGCCGTTCTTGTTCGGCACTTCCTTGATCTCGATGGTCTTGCCTGCCACATAGTCGTCCTTCTGCTGCTCGGTCAGTTCCTTCTTGAAATAGGTGTTGAGTCGGCGGATGGTCCCGTCCTCATTGAGCCAGTGGTTGGGATCTTGCTGCTTCTTCTGGCCGCCCGCATCACCTTCTGCCTTCTGCTCCTGCTTGTCAGCGGTTTGCTTCTTGTCTCCATTCTGTTTCTGACCTTGCGCCTGTCTTGTGCTGCCAGGCACGAACTCCACGCCACGCTGTTCCACATTCACCTGCAGCAGCGGTGTGAACTTGCGCCCGTTGGCAAGCTCAATCTCCTTGCGAAGCGGAATACCTGAGTAGAGCACTCTCTTGTCGTCCTTGGTAATAGGTGTCTTGCCGATGGTATCGGGTATGCGCACCTTGTTGGTCGGGATGTCAACAATCTCATTGGTGAGACGGTCGATACTGATGAAATGAGGACGCAGCTCACCTGTATTCTTGTCGGGGAAATCCACTACCTTTCCGAGGTTGCCGTTCTGCAACAGGTTCTTCTTGTCCTCTGGAGTGAAGGTATAGCCTTTGTAAGCAACATCGAGTTTTGGCTCGTTGCGCACGAAATGCGGCACGAGTTGCAACTGGTCGTTATCGTCCTTGCGGAATGACAGACGGGCCTGTATCTCTATCTGTTCACCGCCGAAGGTCGGCTTCACAATCACAAGCCCCGTCTTGCCGTAGTTGAGCAGGGCTTTCATATCCTTCTCATTCATACTGTTGAAGTCTATGCCATATTTGGCACCAAGTTCCTGCAGGTTCACATCGTTACCACTGATGAGGTTCTGCTTTACACCCGGAGCGGTCTGTGCCTGCTGTGCGGTTGCGGTCTGTTCTGGTTTCTGTTCCATGTCGTTCTCTTTTTCGTTGGTTTGTTCAGATGATACATTCTCTTTTTCTGTGTTAGCTTGCGTCTTGGACGCATCGTCCGATGATGCGGTTTCTTTCGCCTGACCTTCCGATTGCTTTGCCTCTTTCTCATAATTGGAGGTGTCAACCTTATGGGCGGAAAGAATCTCCTTGTTAGCCTCCGGATCTTTCAGCAACTCCTTCATCACGCCAAGCAGGTTTTCCACCTGGTCTGCCGCTATGCGGTAGAATCCGAATCGGCTTGGCTCCTTGCACTGGCGGAAGAAGTTTCTAAAGAAACTGTCCATCAGGTCACTGTTGCGGTCAAAACGCAGGAAGTCGGACGTGTTCTCCGCCTTGGCGGGTGCTCGCTTCGGTGTGCCGTCTCTGCTGAGTCCGGCGACGACGCTGATCTCGCCCGTCTTCTCGTCACGGACTACCAGCACGTCCTGTTCATCACTCTTTTTCTTTTGTACCATAATTGTAAATTTTTAATGGTGAATACTGTTGTTATTTGAATTTTTGGTGAATGCGGGTCATATAATGCTCCACATTCTCCTGATTGAAATCCTTCACGTTGTTCTTGATAAATTGCTTCACGTCCTCCTCCGTATAGTAGGTCTTCTGTCCCAGCCGCTTGTAAGGGAGCACCCCCAGACTGCGGTAGCGTTGCAGGGAACGGGGAGAAATTTGAAACAGAAGACAGAGATCCTGGTTGTCGAGCAATTTCTCGTTGATGCCAGAGCATCCCTTGTCCTCTCCGCTTCGCTCATGTCTCAACATCAGCATGTCATAGATGCCGTCAATTTTCTTGTGCAGGTCATGCAGATATAATTCCAATCGTCTCAATGTTCCATCTTCCATACTCATGTCTCCTTGGCAATGGTTCGTTCCTCAATCAATTTCTGTACAGCGTTGATGCTGTATCTGCATTGTCCGCGCACCATGAAGTACTCGATGCTGTTGGTAGAGCGCAAGCGCTGCAGAGTTCGCTTGCTTATCCCAAGTATTCTTGCAGCATCACTGCTTGTCAGCACAAGTTCCATGCTTCTTCTTTTGGTATTTTCTCTCGCATTGGAATATATGAGAGCTACCAACTTTGCCACGTCGGCAATCTGTTCTGTCAGCATCTTAAAGGCTGAACTTTCCATTGTTATTACTTCCATTTTGATTCCGTTTTAAATGTTACAAACTTTGCTGTTTTGATTTCTCGGCGGCAAAATTAACCATTTGCGAAATACCAGTTTAACAACTCATTAATGACCCACGTATAATTTTCTTGAATTACTTGCCTGTCGGTCAGCAAACGACGGAAAAGCACTGCCACAAATCTCCATTTTCATTGTTTTTCCTAATTCGTGTCGTATCTTCGCAGCCGAAAATGTCAAACCCATAAATATCAAGAACATGGAAGTAGTAACAATGGAAAAGAAGGCATTCGACTTGATGATGGCAAGATACGATGCCTTGGTACAAAAGGTAGAGTTATTGAAGCACAAGGCAAACGGCAAGCGTCTCAACCAGTGGCTCACAGGACCTGAAGTCTGTCAGCAGCTGCGCATCAGCCCCCGCACATTACAGAAATTACGCGACCGCCGTTTCCTGGGACATACCCAATTCGGTCGCCAGTTCTATTACGATCCCGATGAAGTCAAAGCCATCGTTCCACTGATAGCCCGCATCAAATCGGTATAGCATAGAACGAAACAGCTCTGTTTGATAATAATTTTCCGATTGATATTGAGATTCAAATCGGGTTGGTATAGAACGAAATTCGCCCAAGGCGAAGTCGAAAACTTCACCCTGGGCGAGCCAACACATTTTATATTCACCACTTAATCCAAATTGTAAACAATGAACATGAACCAACTTCTTACGCATGAGAGCAAGTCGATAGACACCGCCATGCAATCCTTGAAGAAAGCCAACAACTGGCTATCCTCATTCATCGAGTCCTACAGCCCACCTTTGGACGGGGAGCGATACCTCACCGACAAGGAACTCTCCGAGCATTTGAAGCTTAGTCGCCGCACCTTGCAGGAATATCGCAAACAAGGCATCTTGCCCTACATTATATTATGTGGCAAAACCCTCTATCCGGAATCCGAGATACAAGCACTTCTCACTGGTAATTACCGCAAGCCGATAATCGACGGCAATGTTTCACAAGGGGAGGGTACTGCTTCATAATAGCGAAACAAAAATAGCGTACAGGGTACAACGATAAAAATCGTTCCTTCTGTACGCTATTATATTATAAAGGTGTAGGAATCTTATTAAAAGATGAGAGATTCTAACTTGTACCTCTTGGCATCGTTCCGTTCATCACAATAATCATCGGATACTCGTGTTTTACTTGCTCTACTTGGCAATCCTTGCGGTTCACAACCTTACTGATAAGCCATTGCCTGAACAACAAGGCTTGGTATGTATCCATTTGAAGTGCTATGGCGATAATCACTTCCATATCATAGACATGCGCAGAATATCCATTTTCAAGTTTGATGTATTGAGAATGCTGGAAATCTTTCAGCACACTTTGTTTCCAAATGCGCTTGATGGTATTCTTCACTGCTGTCCCTGTTACATTCAACAGTTCGGCAATCTCCCAAACTGTCATCCACACCTCACCATGATGTGGGGCGTAGATGACCATATCTTCTTGTATTGTTATCACTTGTCGTTTCATACTCTGCCATTTATAGTGTTAGTATTATCGTTGCAAACATTTCCAAACGTGAATTCCTCAATGTTATTTATTTGCTGAGACAACTTTTCCACGTCTTTGCTCAATTTTTCCTTGGTAATCTTGGCATACACCTGGGTTGTCTTTATGTTCTTGTGACCAAGCATTGAACTCACGGATTCTATTGGAACTCCGTTGGAGAGGCAAACCGAGGTTGCGAACGAATGACGGCTCATGTGCCAGGACAGCGGCTTGGTGATGCCGCATTTCTTGCCCAGTCTTTTGAGCGAATCCATACAACTTTTGTAGTTGGGTACTGGAAATACCCTACCGTCTTCACATAATCCACGGTATTTTTCCATAATCTGCTTGGGATAGTCAAGCAACTTGATGTCGGCTTCAGTTCTCGTCTTCTGTCGATGGATTATTATCCACTCGCCATCGTCAAAGAACGTTTTGATGTTCTCTTCCTTCAGGTTATAAAGATCTATGAAGGCGAGACCAGTGAAACAACAGAACAGAAACAAATCACGTACCATGCTCATCTTCTTTCGGGTGATTGGTATTTCCATGAGCAAGCGAATCTCTTCTTTTGTCAAGAACTCCCTTGTCGTCTCTTCTTCCTTGTACTCATATCGTCTGAAAGGGTCTTTTACAAGCCACTCATTATCTATGGCGCGGAATACCATTGCACGGAGATTGCGGACAAACACCATCGCAGAGTTTATCTTCAAGTGCTTTTCGGTTCTGAGAAAAGTCTCGTAGTCCGTGATAAAAGGCAGCGACAACTCTTTCAAAGCAATATCCTTGACATGATAATGCGATTGCAAGAACTCACCGACATAGGCACATCCTATTCTGTATCTTGTGAATGAGCTCAAAGACTTTATGCCAGCCTTATATTGCTTTTCCATTTCATCACGGCTTTGGAAATAGACTTTCATCAGTGTATGGCAACGATACTCCAAGCCAAGAAAGGCGTTCTTCACCTTGTCGGCAGTGACGAAGTTGTCCCTGTCCATAATCTCCTGATAATGCTTACTGATACTCACACGAATCTTGTCCAATTTGCGGTTCACTTCCAAGGCCTGCATACTCTTACCTATCATGCGTCCGCCCTTGGTGTCCCACAAATTTGGATTGGCAGTTGTCTTGCAACTGAACTGCGACTGTGTTCCGTCCACTGTGATACGTCCCATAACTGGAACAGTACCATCTTTCTTTACTACCTGTCTTTTGAGGTAGAAGATAATTGAAAATGTACTCTTCATAACGTCATTCTTTTTTGCGTTCAAAATTAATACATGAAGAGTCTTTTCTTGCTACGCATTTCACGGCAGAACACGGCAAATTTGGTTCGTAACCAAAAATCTTACGTTACTCATTAGTAACTCACTATAAATCAGAGCGTTCAAATTCAATTCGTAACCTTCCTCATTCTTCCGAACCTCAACATTCCCCATTTGGGGTATAGGTTACGGATAGGTAACGTTCCTCTGTCTCATCTTGTCGTATTCCTGTCTTCCTCTGTCCTCGCCACTTTTAACCAAAATGAGGAAAGTAACTGATAACCAGTAAACTTTCCTCATTCTTCTCTCAAACACTTTTTGAATTGATAAACAATGGTTCTGATGACTGGGCCGACCGTGAAGGCATAGGCTACTTGCTGAATGAACAAGGATATGCCGATGCTATCTGTAACCCAAGATTTTGACCAGCCGTGTGGAAGCACGCAATATGAAAAAGGTAATCAGATAAATAAAGGCAATCATTCCTATAAGAACTCCTTTCATCTGAATGGTATGGGCATCCTGCATCAGCACAATGGCATTGGCTATGGCACCTGGACCACAAAGCATCGGAATTCCAAGAGGAGTAATGGAAATATCATCGGCATAAGTCTTGATTTCCTCGTCTTTCAGCTTCATTGGAGTATAACGGGCTTGCAGCATATCGAAGCCAATCTTAAAGATAATAACTCCACCGGCAATACGGAAGCCATTGGTAGAGATACCGAAGAATTTAAAGAGAAACTGTCCCGCAAACGTAAAAACCATAATCGTAATAAAGGCAACCAGAGTGGCGCGCGATACTACCGACTGCCGTTCACGGTCCGTCATTCCATGCGTCATGGTCAAAAACACCGGCATGGTGCCAAGAGGGTTTGTCAACGTAAAGAAGGAGGTAAAACAAAGTAAAGCGAAAGGTAAGATTGTGTCCATAGCTGTATAATATACGTTTCTGTAGACAAAAGTACAACTAAAAATTTCAATGTCACAGAATCTGCATCAATTCTTTCAGATTACTGATATGATAAGTCGGTTGGAAAGGCAGTTCTTCCTTCCCCGTTACATTATAAAACACTTGGTGCATACCCACTCCTTTGGCTCCTGCCACATCATTCTCCCAACTATCGCCTATCATCAAAGAATCACACACCTCGGATTGTGTGGCAGAAAGTGCAAAATGAAAGATTTCGGGCCAGGGCTTCAAGATACCGATGTCATCAGAGAGAACAATCTTCTTAAAAAAGCGGTCGATACCTGCCGAACGCATCTTATGACATTGCAGTTCTTGGAAACCATTGGAAAGGATATAGAGGTTATATTTCCCCGCCAAATATTCCAGCACCTCATAAGCATGCGGCATCAGCCGATTTTTTGTGGGAATGACCGAAAAGAAATCATCAGAAAAAGCCTCAGCCAAAGCAACATCCCTCGCCCCTACTGCCTCCAGAGGATATAGGAAACGCTGGCGGTTCAACTCTTCCTTACTGACCTGCCCTCTACCGTATTCTTCCCACAGTTCTGTATTACGATGCTGATAAAGAGTATAGAAATGCAGGAAAGAGCGAAAGAAACGACCATAGTCATACTTGTGATACATTTCTTCGAATGTATCACGTGCATTAAGGGAAAATGCCCAAAGCGTATCGTCCAGATCAAAAAAGAGGTTTTTATATTGAGATGCCATAACTTAAAGGAAAGGTATATATAAAAATAGACGCAGATTATCAATTCCAATAACCTGCGTCCGTTCTGTATCAATCTTATAACAGTGTTATTTTACTTGGATTACCAAATACTTGGACACACTCCAGAAGTCTTTCGGATTTGTAATCTTCAAAGTCAGCTGTCCTTTATCATCTTTCTCCAACGCATAAGAGCCAGCAGGATGAGTGGTCAAGATATCAGCATCTTTGGAGTATAGTTTAATCTCTTCGTACGGATATCCACTTGTGTAAAGTAGTCCTTGTTGATATCAGAATCTTTCAGCACCTGGCCTTTTTTTGAAAAGCCCGGTATTTGTCAATATCTTCTGGTCTTTCAGCTCCTTCTTTGTGCCAAACACAAACCAAGCTGTGTTAAGTGCCTTATCTTGCTCGGCAACGGTTTTGGCCTTCGCCTCATTTTCGGCAGTCAATTCCTCCTTCTCACTAGACAAGCCGGTCACGGCAGCATCCAGTTCCTGGATACGGATATTCTTGGAAGCCAGCTCAGCCTGCAATTCTTCAATACGCTGAGTCTTTGCCACCAACTCCTGAGTCAAAGATTCTACAGCTCTCTTCAACTGAACAGAGTTGTTTTTGCTGTTCTTCAACATAGATTGCAGTTTGGCAATCTGCTCCTTGTTCTCTTCCATCTGTTTACGGATAAATTCAATGTCCGACGCAATCTGCTGCTTGGCATTCAAAGAGCCTTCTGCCACAGCGCCACGTTGCAAATCCACACGGCTCTCCGCCGCATTAATCTGGCGGAATCCCTCTGAAATATCATTGAAAGTACCCATCATCTCATCCAGTTCAGCATTACGCTGAGTCAGTTCCATTAAAAGAGAATCATTTTCAGCTTTCAGCTGGTTCTTACTGCCACCAGAGAAACTGTCACACGAAGCCATTACAGCCGCGCATACAATCAAAACTGCTAACTTTTTCATACGCTTTTGTTTTACGTTTTGTTAATGAAGTTATTTAATCGTCTATTCCTGCTACTACAATCACTATCTCACCACGCGGTTCGTTGGCTGTGAAATGTTCTATTAATTCTGTAAGCGTTCCACGCACCGTTTCTTCGTGCACCTTTGAAATTTCCCGCGAAACAGATGCCTGACGTCCGGCACCGAAATGTTCGGTAAACTGCGCCAAAGCTTTTACCAATCTGTGGGGAGACTCATAGAACACCATGGTACGACGCTCCCCGGCCAATGCCTTCAGGCGAGTCATCCTTCCTTTCTTCTGTGGAAGAAAACCTTCAAAACAGAACTTCTCATTCGGCAATCCGGAAGCCACTAATGCCGGCACAAAAGCTGTCGCTCCCGGCAGGCATTGCACTTCGATGCCGTTGCGCACACACTCGCTGACCACCAGAAAACCCGGATCGGATATACCCGGAGTACCGGCATCTGAAATCAAAGCTACAGTTTCTCCCCCCTTTATTCTATTTACAACACTTTCTACTGTTTTATGTTCATTAAATTTATGGTGAGACTGCATCGCATTCTTTATTTCGAAGTGTTTCAGCAATATGCCGGAAGTACGTGTATCCTCAGCCAATATTAAATCCACTTCTTTCAGAATCCGGATAGCACGGAATGTCATATCTTCCAAATTCCCTACCGGGGTAGGCACTACATAAAGTTTTCCCATACTTATCGGTTGTTTAGCTGAAATATTTTTTGAGGAGTTCCATAAAATCGACAGCGGCTTCATTCTCTTCATCCGGCTGCACTTCCGAAACGAAAATATCCATAGCCTTGTCCAAAGAAGGGGCCTCACCCAAACGTCGTACCACTTCATTCATCCGTGCAGCATCGCCTGCGAACAGTTCGCGGACAAAACGGAATGAATCGTTCAGACTGATGGCATGTTTCAAATCCTTGGCAGGCTTGATGCGTTCTGCCAAAATAGGAACTGTTTCCGGTTCCTCACATACCATCTTCACTGTATCAGGAATAACCGATTCGACCGGAGAAACCGATTCGGTCAAAGGAGTAGTAACAGCAGGGGGTTCCTCCAGGGGCGACACAACAGCCGTTGGCGCCTCCTCAAGCAGTTCTTGCAACGCCTCCAAGCGTGCCTTCATCTGCTGGATATTCCGTTTTGCCACAATCTTCAATGTCGGATTGGCATCACTTGAAATGGCCTGCATCAAACATTTCAATTCCTGAATATCTAATTCTATGTCGTTTAATAGGGTTTGCATATCCTTTACACAGTCCGTGTTAACGCTACAAATGTAGAAATAAATAATGAAAAAATATCGGAAAGCAAACAAAAGTGTTACTTTTGCGCTTAAATATAACACTCGAAAGCATGGTATTATTCTCAGAAGATCATATACAGGAAACCAAACGCAGGGGAAGAATTGAGGTCATTTGCGGTTCCATGTTCTCCGGCAAAACCGAAGAGCTGATAAGGAGACTGAAACGGGCAAAGTTTGCCAAACAACGCGTAGAGATATTCAAGCCTGCCATAGACACCCGTTATTCCGAAGCCGATGTAGTATCGCATGACAGTCATTCCATAGCCTCCACTCCCATCGATTCATCTGCCAGTATTCTGCTGTTCACTTCAGAGATAGATGTAGTAGGCATCGACGAAGCGCAATTCTTTGACGAAGGTCTGATTGATGTATGCAACCAGCTTGCCAACAATGGTATACGTGTAATAGTAGCCGGATTGGATATGGATTTCCGCGGTAATCCTTTCGGCCCCATGCCGGGGCTGTGCGCCATTGCAGACGAAGTTTCCAAAGTACATGCCATCTGTGTGAAATGTGGTCAACTTGCCTCGTTCTCCCACCGTACCGTCAAGAACGACAAACAAGTACTGCTGGGAGAAACCGAAGAGTACGAACCGCTATGCCGAGAGTGCTATCAGCAAGCCATCCAAGCCGACCAAAAGGAAAGCGGTCATTAACGAATACAAAAAACAGAGCATTATGGAACGCAAAAAGATTACATTCGACAGTTTTATCCGCGGTGTCATACTCGGTGTCATTATTATCGGCATCCTTATGCTCTTCAAGCGTCTAAGCGGCGTATTGCTGCCATTCTTCATCGCATGGCTCATTGCCTATCTGATATACCCCCTGGTCACCTTCTTCCAGTACAGATTAAGGCTCAAGAACCGGGTCATATCCATCTTCTGCGCCTTATTCAGTATTCTGATTGTAGGAGGAACCGCCTTCTATCTGCTTGTGCCTCCCATGATGGACGAATTCGTCAGGGTAAAAGATTTGGTAATAGACTACTTTTCCAACGGAACCCACGACGGCAATGTGCCCAAAACACTCTCTGAATTCCTTCGTGAGAACATAGACACCCAGTTTGTCACCCAATTGTTCAAGGAAGAGAATATGCTGAACGCCATCAAGGAAACCGTTCCCCGGCTCTGGTCCTTGTTGTCAGAATCCGTCAATCTGCTGTTCAGTTTCTTCACTTTCTTCCTCATTCTTCTCTATATAGTTTTCATATTGCTGGATTACGAAAGCATTTCCGAAGGGTGGACCCACCTGGTACCACAGAAATACCGGCCCTTCGTAATCAATGTAATGAACGATGTGAAAGACGGCATGAACAGATACTTCCGCGGACAAGCATTCGTGGCATTGTGTGTCGGTATTCTGTTCAGTATAGGCTTTCTGATTATTGATTTCCCACTGGCCATTGGACTCGGCTTGTTCATCGGCGCTTTAAACCTAGTACCTTATTTGCAGATTATCGGCTTTATACCTACCATCGTGCTGGCCATACTGAAAGCAGCGGATACGGGAGGAAACTTCTGGATTATCATTGCATCGGCCCTTGCGGTATTCATCATAGTACAAGCCATTCAAGACGGATTCATCGTACCGCGTGTCATGGGGAAGATTACGGGCCTGAATCCTGCCATCATCTTACTGTCTTTATCGATTTGGGGGTCATTGATGGGGATGCTGGGTATGATTATAGCACTTCCGCTTACCACCCTTATGCTCTCCTACTATCAACGTTTCATCATAAACAGAGAAAAAATTCACAAGTTTGAACAGACTGATAATCAACAAGAAGAGTAAAAGCAGAAGTCGTTCTCAAAACTTTTTCCCTTAATCCATTTGTTTTTTAAACAAAAGTGCCTATCTTTGCACCCGCTTAACAGCAATAAGGTCTGATTCGCTAGCTCAGCAGGTAGGGGGCAACGTAAACCAGTAAACCGTATGACTGAAACAATCAAGTACTGTGTTACAAATCAAAAACACTTAGTAATGGTGAACATCCTCTCATGTTATGTGTCTGTAAAGACGGAAAACTCTCAATCCTTTTCTTTTATAGTAAGTTTTCCAGAACTCAATATGAAGCATTGACAAAGGTAAGTTCCGTATTTAGCCTGTTCAAGTCCAAGCCTTCGGTTTGAATAAAAATCTTCCTATACATTTCATTCCGAGCGTATTTTTATCCAAAGACTTGCACAGACTAAACACTTCACTGGAAAAGTCAATGATTAAAATTAAATTCCGAAAAACAATGTTTTCTAAATCTTCTACAAAAGAAACATTTCCTATTAAATTCAAAACAAGATATACAACAAAAAAACATATGATAAGGATATGGCTATTACCACTGCGTTTTCGGACAATACCTTAAAACGTCTTTTTCATTACTTGCCCAAGAATAAGATGCAGTTATTGGTAAATCAAATTTATATGGAAACTCTATTAAAGTTATAGCTTTGTAACCATCCATGTCAATAGGAGAAAACTCTCCACCGGGTTCATCATGCATGAAAAAGTCACCTTGCAGAGCATTACAATGCTCACAATGATTCGCCCAATACTTTCCATTAACAGTTTTAGAAAATCCCAGTTTAAAAGTAGGAAAACGTGAACATACAATATCTAAAATTTCTTTCTCTATATAACCAGGCATATAGAAAAAAGAAAAATAATCCTGGAGATACCATTCTTGTAATACCTCATCATCATCTGAATATTCATATATCCAAAATTTATTAGATGCAAAAGCTATCACGTCAATCATACCGCCACACTTTCCAACAAGTTTTTTGAGTTACCCCTATCCAGAAAGGTGCTTTTGCGATTATTGATACCTTATCTGTGTCAATCCATTGAGAAAATAAATTGATGTCTTTATAATCGGGAACAAACCATGTCTTATTATCTTTATCCCAAAAAGCACCTTTTTCTTTTGCCAAATCTTTTTCGGAATAAGACACATTTATTTTTAGCGGCATAATTTACATTTTAAATTTAACTTTCATATGAAAAACTCATGCTTACAAAAATACTAAATTAATAAGATATACATCAAATTAAATATAAAAATCTAACTAAATAAGATTGAGATTCAAGTGTTTTTAGGTTTCAAAAGTATAATTTCCACCTTAATAAAAAAGCTTTCCTTTTAAGATAGTGGAAATCAAACTCTTTTAGATAATTATTCTTTCCAACTTTCAAAGTAGTACTTTTGGAGCAGTTTATCAATAGTTTATCAATATTTTACCTTTTATTAGGCGATTAGCCCTGTATCTCGCCACTCCTGCAAGGTTCGCAAACTGACATTCAGTTTCTTGGAAACTTCATTGTTAGAAAGAAAGCATTCCCCGTTCAGATGAGACTTGTAATGCTTGACGATAGATTCAATGTCGCCACATCCTGAAGGTTCGCAAACTAGGGACATTCATTCCATGATTGAAAGATTGTTTTATTGAAATATTCATTGTTCAGAAAGGGTCAAAGTCGCGTGACTTTTCCATTTGCCACCGGATTGAGACTTGCATAATGACACTTGACGATAGATTCAATGTAACACCTACAGCACTTTACCAAAGAGAAACTGCCCAAAAACAAAATAGTCATTTTCACATCATGAAATATCCACCTCATGTAGTTTGGTACAAAAACATCAATCCAAGCATTATGCTTGGTAATCCATCTATCCAAAGCAAATTCCATACTATTTATTTTAAAGTTTCAGTTCACCCTACAAGAGTGATTTTTTTTACAAAAGTAACTCCATGCTAAGGGACTTGTGCCCAAAATTCCCCCTTTATACTCCCCTAAATCCTTTTGATGCCACAAATCACAAACAGAAACTTTTTCTGTATTTCCAAGGCTGCACCATAGACTATTAATCTGTGGAACCTCAGGTGCTTTGGGGGTTAGGATATATTTCTCCTTTACCATCGGTTTTGACCAAGAAGGAATTAGTGCAATTTCCCCGCGCCCTACACAAGCAAGAAACAGCCACACCGTTAATAAACACAAACTCACTCTCATCTCAACTGGTCTTTATTTTATCACCGGATTAACAAACAACTCATCCATATACACGTGTTGCGAAGCTTCGAAAGCCACCTTCATATAACGGATGCTCTCATCCAATTGATCAAATAACAAGTTTTCAATCCATGCATCATGCCGATTGTTCGGGAAATGAGGGAGTATCCTTGATAGAAGCCAATCTATATTCTTTTCCATCCAACGAAGTGAACAGATAAACTTTCAGCGGCATACCTATTCCATCTAAATTATAGTCCAGCATACGAAGCATGACTTTCCGTAGTCTGGTCTTTTTCTGCAAATCTACCACAAGCTCATGATAACCTTTCTCGAATTTCACCCAACGGGCATCTTTACTGTCTTCCTCTGCAACCCTGCCATCAAGCAATGCCTTCAAATCCGCTTTTCCCGACACCATGTCAATGGTAGCCCCGTTAGCCAATCTCTCCATAAAGGCAGCTTCGGCCAATTGCCAGCAGCCAATCCGCCTTTTCCAGTCCATATAGTCATTGTATACTTTATGTGACCACACCGGTTGCCCCAACTGATAAGTTGACGTGGGACTTTCTATGATTCCACAAACCATAAATGAGATAATCCTGTCAACCCCTGCCACAGAAGCAGCCACTTGTTGGGATAAAAGGCGCGGATAAGCGGCAGGAATCAAGGCCGAAGAACGGTCGTTGGTTCCCTGTTCCCAAGTGAAAGTCTCACAATTGGCCCACATCTCAATATTCAGACGGTTGTGGATGTCTCTCAACCGTTGCCAAATCTTCTTTAAGCGAGGCAACATGAATTTATTGCGTACACAGCCCACTTCGTCCTGATAGGCTATGATGTCGACTTTCAGCTTTGCCAATTGTTTCTCATACTCCGGATTATCAAAATCAGACAGTCCGATACCATAAGGAGAAATCAGTGTCTTCTTACCCGGAGTCAATGCATTTGCCTTTTGGGTCAATGCATTAACCGATTGTACAGCATGTTCTGCAAAAATGGGGCAAAGACAATCCTCTACCGGCAAATACCAGCCATAAAAGGCTTTATGATTCTTATAAAAGACAGCCAGTTCCTCCATAATTTGCAATTGGCGTTGTTTGACAGCAGGATCCTGCAAATTATCATCCTGGTCTTTTGCCCATCCAGTACTCATAAAAACCTTCATGTCATATCGGGCAGCCTCATCAAGAATGGCTTCCACAGGACTCTGTTTATCTTTATCATACCACCAGGGCATTAATTGAGAGGGATAATAAGCCTTACCCTCATTGGCAACTTCCATGAATACCAGATATTCAATGCCCATAGCCGACAGTTCCCGCACTTTAGCTTTCCATAATTCCGGATCCGTATTATCAAAACTCTGCGGATTGGTATATCTATTACGTACATCCTTATATGCCAGATTTATCCAAGTACCGGTAATGGACTTCACCCTCAAAACAGATTCCTTCACCTTCTGTTTTCTCTGTCGGCCAGAAACATCATTGCCAGCAAAAACTACTGCCGACGGCAGTACGGCTGATATCATCAATAACCCCAACAGGATTGGCAGAAAATTCCTCTTCATAATATACACATTTTTTTAATTAATAAAAGATTAATTGCCACCGGACGTAATAATTAACGCCAAACCTAAAAAAAAGAGAACAAACATCAAGGCAATCAATAGATTAGTAGATTTAGACCCCCCTTTGAATTCCTTCCAAATAAACACCCCCCATAATGCGGCAACCATCGTAGCCCCTTGTCCCAACCCATAGGAAATGGCAGCACCGGCTGTTCCGGCAGCAATATAACTGCACGCTGTTCCCAACGCCCAAATGGCACCCCCAAAAATACCAACCAAATGAGTATTCATATTTCCTTTGAAGTATTGACTGTAAGCCACAGGCACCCCCGTAAAAGGTTTCCTCATTAACAAAGAGTTGAATAGGAAGTTACTGATAAAGATACCTATTGCAAACACAAACAAGGCAGAATACGGAGTCATCATACCAACAGCAGGCGATTCCAGATTTTCCAAATCCATAGCAGCGGCAACAAAACGATAGAAAAACGCCATCAGAATACCAGCGCAGACAGCAATCAGAACTCCTCTTTTTCGGACAGTCTGACCTGATACTTCAGAAACTTTACTGGAAGCAATCCCATTAAAAACAATGGCCAACACAATCAAGAAGACACCCCCAAAAAGAGTGACAGGATCCCCCTTCGGTACACTGAAGTAATTGACAAATACGCCTAATACCAACGCCAACCCCACCCCTATCGGGAAAGCAACCGACATACCAGCCAACGACATGGAAGCCGACAACAATATATTCGAGGCATTGAATATGACGCCCCCCAGAAAAGCGCTCCAAAAATTCTCCATACCAACTTGCTGCAAGTCCTGCATAAATCCGCGTCCCCCTTCTCCAATGCTGCCCAGTGTCAAGCCCCAAACCAAAGAAAAAAGAAGTATACCAATCACATAATCCCAATAGAACAATTCATAGCGCCATGTTTGGGCTGACAATTTTTGAGTATTTCCCCATGATCCCCAGCATAACATCGTGACCCAGCACAACGCTACCGCCAATCCGTAACTTTCAACTATAAACATAATCGTGATATTTAATATTGTTTTTAATGATTACAACTCTTCACGGTAAGGAATAGAAGACTGGGCTCCCATTCTGGTTACAGCTATGGATGAAGCTTTTGAAGCCATCACAGCAGCTTGTTTCAAGTCCATGCCCTCTGACAATCCTACGCACAAAGCCCCATTAAACGTATCTCCGGCAGCTGTAGTGTCAACAGGCTCCACTTTGAAAGCATCTATACGATAAGAAACGCCCTCTTCCCTTATAAGACATCCTTTCGAACCCAAAGTGATAATTACATTCTTTACCCCCATCGCGCAAATCTCTTCCGCCACTTTCTCAACATCGGCATCATTGGCAATCTTTATGCCCGTAAGCATCTCCGCCTCGATGCGGTTCGGAGTGACCATGTACAGATGCCGGAACAATTCTTTGGGAAGACTGCGGGCAGGAGCCGGATTCAGCACCACCTTCACTCCTTTCCCGAAAGCCTTTCTGGCAGCATACTCCACTGTTTGAAGCGGAATTTCCAATTGCATCAAGAGGATATCTCCCTCACACATTTCCTCCAACATTTTATCCACATCTTGTTCGTTCAACAACATGTTGGCACCGGATGCCACTACAATACTATTCTCCGCATGATCGTCCACGCTGATCAGAGCTACTCCGGAAGCAGAATCTTCATCGAGAGCAATATATCTTGTATCAATTCCTTCCTTTTTAAAATAACCGACAGATTGCCGACCTAATACATCATTCCCCAATTTTGCCATAAATATCAGATTGCCGCCCAATCTCTTTATTGCAACAGCCTGATTTGCTCCTTTTCCACCCTGGTTCATAAAGAATTCCCCTCCCAGAATCGTCTCACCGGGAGCAGGCAGATGAGAAGTTCTCACCACCATGTCCACATTGGAACTGCCAATCACTATAATTTTTTTCATAACACTATATTATAAATAAATTCAATCTATTCATCATCGTGCCCGGAAGAACACAGGAGGTGTATCTCCGGCATCGGATACTGCCACACGAGCCGTTATTACCTTTTCATCTCCCGGAAAGAGCGTAATAAAATTGTCACTCCAGAATACCGGATTAATCTCCTTACCCCGGACGTCCAGCAAAGTCAGATGATTGAAATGGGACAAACGATCCGATTCGTTCTTCAAACAAATAGAAAAGACATATTCCCCTTCCTCTTTGGTAACTTCAACCTCCTCCTTCAATTCCGGTTTCTTCATAGAAGTGAACCAAAAGAAATCCATATGCTGGGAATAGAACCAATATAGGTTCTCGGACAGAAGTTTACCGTATTTATCATGCAGCTCCAGCTTCACAAAGTAATTATAAGAGTATTTTCCACACCGGGGCACCGTAACAATCTCCTGATAGCAATCGGGAGAAACAGTTATCCGCTGGGAGTCCTCCCAAGCCACTTCCATGTCATTGTTGATAACTTTAGCCGTCACTTTCACGTCTTGCAGTGTCTGATGGGAGGCATTAATCACAGAAACCCTAAAATCATTCGCATTCAACTGTACGTGCACCGGTTCCATAGCTTTTTTTGCAAAATAATAAGAAGCATTGGGAGCCAGATACCAGTCGTATATCTGCCAGCACACATCGGGCCAGCAAGAATTAATCTTCCAAATCATCACACCGGAAGTAATATCCCACATCCGGTGATTAGCCGCTTCAAACATAGCACGATAACCATCGGCATTCAGGAACTGGGCATTGTCGGCATATTCTTTTGCCGTCTTCGGATCACCGAACATCGTACGAATGGCATTGTCATAAGAGCGATAGCAATAATTACTTACATCCCAAGCACCATGTTCAGCCCAAATGCTATCCAATGGGAAAATAGGGCTGTTTACATTAGCCGTACTCTCCGCGGTAGGAATAAATTTCCGGAGGCTGTTGTACGTCGGCATGGAAGGCATCCCCAGTTCATTGCGGAACATCTGCAAATGGACCTCACGCACTTTATCAAAGAAGTAGGAAGAAGGCGCCCAATTATAGTCGGGCGCACCGTCATCCGTCGTACCTGTTGGTAGATCTTCTTTCAGATAAGGAGTCAAGGCGTCTACATCCCAATGAAAACTGGTAGTCGGAAGATAAACACGCGTAGTATCGATACTCCTCACTTTCTCCTTGGTCAGCTTGTACAAGCTTTCATTCATCAAGACCTCATTGGCTCCTATCCATGAAATAATAGAAGGGTGATTGCGATAGCGGAGCATCATATCTTCCACTCCTGCCACCGCCAGACCATGATCCAGAGGATTGTCAGCAGTTTCAGTTCCAGGAGTCATGCGGAAACATTGATAGAAAACATGCCACCACATCAGGCCATATTTGTCAAAACTTTCAAACCAGATTTCAGAAGGAGACGGCATATCTTCACTGCCAATCAGGTTGATGTTCGCTTCTGCCATCAGGCGGGCTTCATCATAGATACGTTTTTCAGATTCCTCCAACAAGATGTCCGGCTGTATCCAACCGCCCTTACAGAATATCCGCTTGCCATTCACATAATATACACGACCACATTCATCTCCCACCCGGTTCAGTCCACTTGCCACCTCACGGATTCCGAAATCAAACTCTTTGGTATCGGACACTTTTCCACCGATGCTAAAAGACAGTTTCATGTGATGCAAGTATTGCTCGCCATACCCATTCGGATACCACAAATACGGGTTTTCTATCAGCAAGGAAGGAAAGTCCTCAGGGGTCAGTTCCACTACTTTTCTCTCACCGGCACGCAGGGCTACTTTCTTCGTCAGCTTGATTGGCTTGAGGTATCCCTCCATATGCTTGGTATAAGTGGGAAATTTGACTTCGTTGATTAATGTAATCCAAGCATTCACCTTTCCCTCAACAAGCTTTGCAGAGGTATTCCTCACTTCAAGTTTAATGTTGACCTTTGCAAGCCCAGTGTCAACCTTCATAGGCATGGTAGTGGACTTTGGTAAAGTAGTGACAACAAAAGGATTTTCAATCAACACCTCGTCCGTGGCTTCCACTATCACTTTCTGGTAGATACCCATATTCCGGTCGCGAACCACGGGAGCGCAATCCCAGCCACCGGATATCTTCAATGTCTCATCCTTAAAGATATCGTAGGAATGTCCGCGTACAGGACCGAATACTTTCAACTGGGTGCCGGGAGTCGGGACGCCCGGATGATCCACCTGATAAATTTTTATCGCAATACAATTGTTAGCTCCGGCACGGGCATATCCGGTTATATCAAGTTTAAAGCGACGAAACATACCCACAATATCTTTTTTATCAGCAACCTGACGACCATTTACCCAGACATCTGCCCGGTAGTTAATGCCGTTCAAGATCAGCCATACTTTCTTGCCTTTATATGATTTGGGAAGAACAACTTCCGTACGATACCAGTATGGATCTTGCCAAGGATTACGGCCACTTTTCAGGTAGTTGTATTTAGATAGGTCCATCCGGACATTAAATTCATCCGACACATCCGGAATCAGGTAATTATTCAGGCCGATTCTCGGATCAGGATATACGTTTTCCTTCACCAAAGCGTTCAACACGGTAGTGGGCACAGTGGCCTGATACCATCCGGCAGTGGGATAAGCCAATTGCGAGACCTCAGCAGATCCGACGTTTAGCTCGGAAGAATTGATAATCTTCCAATTCTCCAGTTCAAGAGATTGGGCATTGACGAACAACATGTTACATATCAACAGTATAAAAAAGAGTTTTCTCATAGTTTCTTGTTATTTTAATATTAATGCAGCCGCACCAATAAATCCGGCATTGTCTCCCAAGGCAGCTGGCAGCAAAGTAATATGCCGATCAGCTGAACGACAAATGAATTTACGAAATAGCCACTCTGCCTTGTCCCAGTATAAATCGGAAGATTTCAGAACAGATCCGCCTATGATGACAATTTCGGGATCGGTAATATTCACTGTCCTTGACAAAGCATGAGCTAATGCCTGGGCAAAAACATCCCATACCTGCAAAGCCATTTTATCACCGGACCGTGCCAGTTCGGCTATACGATAAGCCGGCAACTCCTCCTTTGTATATTCTTTATAAAGACGGGTGACGGCATTGCCGGATACATAGTCTTCCAATATCCCTTCTTTATAAGGTGAAGTCCATACTTCTCCAGCACAACCGGAATGCCCACGCCATACTTTTCCTCCATTAATCCAAGCACATCCTATCCCCGTTCCTAAGGTAAAACCTAGGACTGAACCGGCATTCCGACCCGCTCCCCATAATGCCTCTGCATAAATCAGCGCATTGGCATCATTATCAAGGATCACCCGCAACGGAAATACTTGTTCAACGGTGTCTTTCAACGGGAAATAGTTCAAAGTGGGAAGATTCTCAACATCCAGCAGTATACCTTTATCTATATCGAGAGGTCCGGTACACCCGATACCAATGCCCTGAATATCGTAATCCGCAGCATCAGCCAGAATATTTTTCAACAGAGAAAACAAATTGGCAATAATCACTTCGCCGGGTTCTTTCGGATTAGTTGCAATAGTACGGGGAGAAGCATAAACCAATCCCTCTCCGCCAACAATACCCGCACTGATCTTTGTGCCTCCGATATCGACTCCTATGGCTGCCTTTCTTCGTCCCATCATTATTCTATTGAAGTCACTTTAGCACCATGTGTAAAACTGCCGGGCACCAGTTCCATTTCTTCCGCCCAAGCATTCACTATCAGCTGAACAGGAACAATGGACGGAATTGCAAACAAATCAGGGTCTCCGCAATGAACATTGATTTCCAGCAAATTCACACTTTCAATGCCGGAGGAGATATCCGATACCAGGATCACTTTACCATTAAAAGACAGAACATCAGCCACAAGCCTGATGCTCTGCCGATAAACACCGGACCGTGAATGCGAATAAATGATACAGATAAAGCCAGGGCCTACCATCTCCAGTGGACCATGGCGAAACTCACCGCCCAACAAAGCTGAAGCCGGAGTCTTGGTAGCCTCCATAAACATCAGGGCGGTTTGGGCAACGCTTGCAAAAACCGTACCCCTGCCTATCACTTGAACAAACGGATGCCCACTTAAAAAAGCGACCGAACGGGATAAATAAATCCCCCCTTTCTCAAGCTGAAGACCGACTTCCCGAACGACACTATCTAAAAGAGCATTATCTACCCTGCGACCATCCAATGCTCCTGCAAGCAGATACACTACCAGATAGGTGGTGATAAATGTCTTCGTAGATGTCATTTCCTCCCTCCCAGCCTTACATAGCAGACTGAGAGTAGCCATCGCCGCTAAAGAACTTCCAGACTCATTTGTGACCCCAACCACTGTCAATCGTGAATGATGCCGTTCACCAAGTTGTTTAAGCAATTCAATCACCTCATAGCTCTCGCCTGACTGTGAGATGGCAACCAATAAAGTGCGCTCTGTCAGAACTGAAGACTGAAAATGCAATAACTCGCCGGCATTGATAGCAAAAGCGGGTATATTATAAGCGGTCATCATGATCGCGGCAGCTTGTGATACAAAATAAGAACTTCCCATACCGGTAAGTACTATTTTGTCATAGTCACCGGTTGTCCACAGAGTACAGACAGCATCCAAACGCTCCTTCCCTTCTCTTGAATGATAATAGCCAAGACTTCCTGAATTACCACCATATCCATCTCAATCTTGTGCATGGAACGAATCATCTCTCTCCAATGGTTATCGGTCATCTTTTTGATATCTTGATTCCAGTGCTTACCTTCCTCTTCACTCCAATGATAGATTCCGGTCCAAGCACCTGAAATCTGCTGAATGGAACGAATGTCCGATTGAATTACTTCTATTTCTTTTGTCTTACGATATACTCTTTTGCCATCAGACACCTTCAAAATCACCTTATGCTTGCCCACTTTATCTTTCATGGGAATCATAATCTTCACAACATCCGATTTACTTGATGATATTTTCAAAGTTGTATCACACAATAAAGCAGATTTTTTCTCTTTATCCCAAAAAAGGGAAACTTGATAAGTTTGCAGAGAATTACCCCTATTCACAATTCCTCCACGTATATCCAAATTTATCTTATTTGAAATTTTGCCGGGAGGTATCAATGTTAAACCCACTTTCTCATTAGAGTACATATTCACAGTACAAAACAGAGAAAAAAGAAACAATAATAAATATTTCATAATAACCTTTTTTGAAAGTATAATTTCTATTAATAGAAGCTGTTGGGAAAAGTGACAAAAGATTCCATCTCATTATTAGCTACGCGAATATAAGTATCAAACCTACGTTCACCTTCATGCAAAACAATGACACGAGCTCCATTAGAAGACAAATCGTTATAAACTGTATTACCACCGGTATAACGACCATAAGCCAACAATACTTCCTTATAAGCCACAGCATAATCATTATCATGATCATGTCCAACGAAGATACCCATCACATCACCACACTCCTTAACTGAAGTGAAAAAGCCAGAATTGGTAGTTGGACAACATACCATTTCTCCCTTACAACCAAACAAACGGTTTTTATCTTCCAGTAATGCATCTTTATATTCTGGGAGAGCAATATGGAAAAAAGCCAATGCAGGCAGCGGAGTACCGCCATTATTTTCTGTAAACGTCTTGCTTTGTTCACGATACCAAGCAATCTGATCAAATTTAATCCAATCATAACCCGGAACTGACTTAATTTGAGTATAAGAATGAGAATCAATGCAATACAGTAATGCCGCATCTTTATTCTTATCTTTTGAAGATTTCACAGTCAGCACATAATCCGGAACCACCTCACTTATACGGGTAGGCATTAGACTGCCTTTCTTCTTCGCAATATAGTCATAGAGTTCCGGACGGGTATGATCGTATTCGTCGTCATGATTACCAAATAAAACTTGATTAGTATGATTCATTAATCTTTTAGAAATCACGTAAGGCAAAACCTCATAAATTATACATAGGGTGAGAATGAGCCTCACCCTATGTCAATCTGCATTATCCGGCAGATTTTAGTTCTAAATACTCACGGTAACAGATTATTTTCCTTTAAGTAAATTTTATATCCTTCATAGTTATTGGTTCCCTTCTTAAAGGTAACCCAACTGAAGTTGGTGATGTGTTCTGTAAAGAGACCTGCCACCAACAACTGTTCTTTCAATTCAGCCCAATCTTTCGCCTTATAAGGAACATTCGGACAGTTACAGCTTTTGAAAGATTCGATATCCACACCAAATATAACCCCATTCTCATCACAAGCTTTTTTAACTTCAGCATACCAGTTAGGCAAATCCACATCAAAGTCAACCAAACAACGGCCACCAATATCTTGTAAATAAAGATGGTCAATATTCGGAGTCTGTTTGAAAATACGTCCGAACCATTGTCCACAAAGATCAGCCGGCAAACCTCTCCATAAAGCAGGAGCAATAGATACTGGCTTATTGGATTTAGTCTTGATATAAGAAGCAACACCTTCCAAATACTTAGCCAGCATAGAAAGTGCCGGTTCTTGTTGCCATCCTACCGGATAAGAACCATCATGGAATTCTTCGGTGATGTACCAACCTACCAGACAAGGATTGTTTCCAAATTGTTCATAAACCTCATCAAACAACATCTTATTCCGTTCTGCATTGATGTTGTATTTAGTAGGATCAGTAGGGTCGGTCTTGCTATAATCACCCGGATACAATCCCAAAATGATTTTCATACCATTGCGTTCAGCAGCTTCAAACATTTTATCGATGATGTCACACTTCACTTGTACCCAGGGCAAATTAGTGTTCTTATAGAAAGATACATTGGTTTCATCATGATTACCGGTAAACTGCTGAGAATACTGAATAATCCACGTATCAATACCCACTTCTTTACTATCTCTAAATTGCTGATCCCAATCTTCATTCTCATACGCATCTTTATTCAACTGAATAAAAATACTTGAGAACTTAGGTGTACCTCCCTTTAATTCATAAGAGGTGAGCTGCTCCAAGTTATCAATTTGGCATTCTCCTTCCCAAGCCTTGCCGGAAGTATTTTCAATTTCAATACGGAAGCCCTCGTTGCGATTCATGAGCAGCGTATCAGATTGGGTACCTTCACCCTTCTTGTACAATTTAAATGCACTATAAGGCATAATCAAACGAGTCCAACCATCTTTCAACAAAATTTCAGTATCTTCATAAGCAAAATAAGACCAACGTCTGCGAGTGTAATCGTGAGGAGCTTCTGCGCTAAATTGCTTTTCGTCTTCCATAATGATAAAACGGAAAGTAGCATTCTGATTATGGCGGTTACCTTTTACCCAAATGGATAATCCTAGGGGATGGAAAGACAAGTCTACACGATAATCACCCCAACACTGCTGAAAGTAAACCTTTTCAGGTGTACCGTCTTCGGATTGTCCTGTAAAGTTATACATCAGCTTAAAGCTGCCTGCCCCTTCTTTGGGGTCATCTCCTAATTCATAATCCAAGTAAGCTTTGCCAGCTTCTTTATCTGGATTAGAAATATCATAAATCTCACAAGCTAATTCATCATAAGGGTTAATAGACTTCACAGCCTTAGTATGATTGATAATCTGTTGTTTCTCTAGAATCAAATCATAACCATCGATTCTATATCCTTTATGTATGTCATCACTGCAGGATACAAATGCCAAAAACAGTGCTGATATTGATAATAAAAATGATCTTTCCATAATTGAATTTTCAAACTGTTAATTACATGTTTCATTTATAAGAAATACTTCTCGCAGTATTCAACCATTCCTAAAGCATAACATTCGCTATGCTTTAGGAACTGGCACTAAATACTATTGCGGATAATAATTCATCTTATACATTCTGATTCTTGACTCGTTTGTATCATAGCCAACAATAGTAGATGCAATATAGATATCATATCCTGTAGAAGTGGCTTCCTTATAGACTGCAATATCTCCCCAACGATTATAGTTGGTAGGTGCAATCTCATCACCACTGAACAAACAGAATTTATCGTAACCATCATCTTCCGGAGAAAGTTCCATCATGCTACGCTTAGTAATTTCAAACACCTTAACTCTGGCATTTGCCCAAGCTGTATAACCTTGTTCTATGAATGCTACAAATACATCATTGTTTACAGTAAACACCTTAAAGTCCAAAATCTTATAGGCATGACTTTGAGGATTCATCTCGGTAACTTCCATATACGGTGAGAAGATGTGAAAACGACTACCCTTCTTACCTTCTTGTGTTTCATCATCTTCATCTGCTGTAGAAGGGGAATAGAATGACAAATAATGATCGGAATCATCATCCAATGAAGCACGTTGTACTTGAGCACGATCCCAGTTACCACCAGCAGGTCCGTAACGCAATGTGTTCGGTTGATTAGCAGGAGTTACCAATTCTCCATCCTGCAATTCCCAATAATAAATAGTCATCATTCCTGGAGCCATACCATAAATAAATGCTTTACCTGAAGTTACATCTCCTATAACGCTGAATTCATAACCCAAATCATCCGGACAACCATCCCCTGCTGTATAATCCAGCAACAATATGTGTTCTTTCTTGGTTTCATCATAATAATATACCATAAATCCAGCACCATACGTATTATCACGAGCGGTCACCAAATGACCGGCATCGTCAGTATCAGCTTTCATCATAAATGAGCGAGCTGCCTCGATAGTAGTAACTGAAGAACCTGTCTTCATATCATAACGATAAATCTTTCCATCGTACTCTTGTACATTCAATCCCTGAGCATTGATAGCCAAACCAGTGATATTACGGCTAGCAATATTCAACTCAACGGCATTTTTATCCCACAACTTACTGAAGCGTGTTTTCGGAGGCGTGGGTAAAATTCGAATCGTATTGTGATGTTTATTACCATTTACATCAATAACAGTAACAAATACAGGATTGGTGAAATCTGTTTCGCCCTTAAATGGATTTTCCATATAACAGTTGTGTTCCAGACTCACTGTACACATCAAACGAGTCAAATCCAAAGGAGCGTCATCTGTAGTAGGCACCTTTACTGTGATTTCTTCATTTTCCTCATAAGGACCTTTCTTTGTAGCCGAATATTCTGCAGGATTACCCGGAATCTTAATAGTAACATTCAACAAACCATTGACTTGATCTGTTCGTCCTTCAGCCAAATCAGGAGACTCACAAGAAGCCAAGGCTCCTATAAACAGACATGCTAATATCGTAAGTTTATTCAATAATTTCATAACCTTAAATTTAATTATTTCCACTCATCAAATTGTTCACATGCAGTGTTCTGTTGCAATTCCGACAACGGAATAGGAAAACGATTGTATTTTTCCAAATATACACGCGTAGAACCGGCATCACAATCCACTACTTTATATTCATAAGTACCTTCACTAGTCTTGGTGGGTTTGATTCCCTTCATATGAACATCATTCAGCAATGTTGTACCCAATCCCCAACGGCGGATATCCCAAAAGCGATGTCCTTCAAAAGCCAACTCAATCATTCTTTCATGACGAAGCAATTTCATAAACTCAGTCTTGTTCTTAGCAGATTTTGCAGGCAAATCAACTCTGGCACGCACTTCATTCAAGGCCTCCAATGCTGCAGGAATATCCCCTTGTTCTGCCATAGCTTCTGCATAAATCAACAAGACTTCAGCATAACGCATATAGTAATACGTCAAGTCCGTTGCTCTTATGCCATTCTTAGGTAAATTCTCATCAAACAACTTGCGCATATAATAACCAGTACAGGTAGTACCACCTCCTAATGCATAACCATCGTTACATCCCTCATAGGTATAAAGCGTTTGCCCCTTCCAAGGTGCACCGTTATAAAGAATCGATGCATAGAAACGCGGTTCACGACCTACATACGGATTCGCTTTCATTGTAGGATCAGACCAACTGAACTCACGTCCATCTGCCATTTCGTAAGCAGATACCAAATCCTCAGTAGGACTGGCTTCTGCATAACCTCCATCGCTGGGTGGACAATAAAAATAATCAAACGAATAGTCCATCTCATCATCATAAGAATAACCACATTCTATAATACTTTCATTATTATCTACACGCGCACTTCTTCTGTTCATGAACAATTCACCGTAACCTTTATCTGGACGGCTAGGATTCTTATACAAAGCATAACCTAACTTCTTCACTTCCAAAGCAGCATCGGATGCATCTTTCCAACGTTGCGCATAAAGCATGGCACGAGCCAACATTCCCCAAGCTGCACCTTGAGTGACACGTCCAGTATGAGTAGCTTCTCCCCAAGGATCTTTGGTAGCATCATCCCAACGCTTGGGCAGATATTTCGCAGCAAACGTCAAGTCTTCATAAATGAAATCCCAACATTCTTCAGGAGTACAACGAGCATGGTTCTTTTCTCCCATTACCGGAAGTTCCTTATGCAAGATAAAGCTGGCACCAAATCTTTTAGCCAAATCAAAATTCACTAATGCACGGAAAAAACGGGCCTCAGCCTCAGCTTCATTAGCTATGCTCTCTGGAAAATTACCTCTATGTTCTGCCAAGTTATGCAAGAATCTACAGCAAGATAGTTGCCATGTATGACGGTTATCCCAATTATTGAAAGGATTAGCGGCAGGAGTAATCGGAGCAGATCCAAAAACAAACAGGTTTTCTGAATCACGTGGCCCATTCATCTTTAGAATATCCGTACATGCATCATTCTCTACCTCACTTCCGTAATAACCTCCAATCAACGAATAAAAGCCATTTAAATTTAAACGTAAATTGTCAACATTTGACCAGGCTACATCCTCTGAATAACTATCCGTCAAAATTGGGTCGATATTACACCCCATCAATGACAGCATTGCGAATGCAGTAACAGCAAGAATTTTATTTTTTGATTTCATTTTCTTCATTTTTAGAATGTAACATTTAATCCCAATTCATACGTACGTTGTTGTGGATAGTATCCTTGATTAACACTCGGCATTTCAGGATCCAAATGCTTCAAATGGGAAAATGTTAACAAGTTACCACCAGAAACATAAAAACGTACTTTTTTAATGCCTGCCGGTGTAACCCATTGAGATGGCAATGTGTAACCAATCTGCATACTTTTCAAACGTATGTAGGTACCATTTTCCACCCACCAAGAAGACATTTTACCACCATTATCCCGTGAAACAATACCCAAACGAGGATATTCTGCATCCGGATTATCAGGACGCCAAGAGTTTTCCACCAAATAGTAAGGAGTATTACCATCACAATAAAAAGGTTTTGTATAGAAAGTATTATCGTAACCTACATTCGCATACATTCCACAGAGATTCACATCAAACAAAGCCGCACCTTGCCACAACATAGAGAAATCTATACCTTTCCACTCAGCTCCGATATTTAAACCAAACCCATTCCACATATTAGACTCAACACCAATATTATAGGTATCAGTCAATTGCCATTTCAAATCCGGACAAATAGGCCCACTCATACCTATATCTTTCAAAGCATTAGTACCAAATACGACTACGGGGTCAGCAGATAAGGTTGCTGTAGAAAAATAAGTCATAGTGCTCTCAATAGCACGATCACTACCTAAACGTCCTATAGAAGCACGAATCTTTAAATTATCCATAAAAGGAACGGCTTCTTTAAAGAAATCTTCTTGAGAAATTCGCCAACCGACAGAAACGGCAGGGAAAAAGCCCCAACGGTTATGAGCCGGAAGTGCAGTAGAAGCATCCACACGTCCTGTAAACTCAAGCAGATACTTTTCATCATAAGCATAATTAAAACGCATAACATAGCCTGCACGTTTGTCATTACTATGACTGCCCTTGACTAAATTTTCGCTGACTTTCAAACCGTAACTCATATCCATTATATCTGTAATCGGAAAATCCTCCCGTCCAGCAGATATTCCTTCATAATCTTCTCTGGCATATTCATACAAGAACAAACCTGAGACATCGTGCTTACCAAATTTATTAGCATATTCAATGGTAGGTCTTATCGTATAACGCTGCTGGGAACCGTACCAGTGTGAGACAGATGCCATTGAACAGATACGCCCTTTTTCAACATTACCCTGATGTGTCGTTTGATTCCAAGAATAAACATTATACGGTGTCATTGCAGCTTTCCTCATTGAATGACTCTTCAAAAAAGCAGCATCCAATTTTGCTGAAAGCCCCTTGATAGGCAACTTATAACATAAAGAAATATCACCTTGAAACTTAGTAGTCTTACTTGATTGATATCCAGACAAGTCTCTGGCACCTAAAGGGTTATTATTACCATTACCTGCTGTATTTTGACTTGCTATAGGCATACCGTCTTTGGTATAAGGCCTCAAATAAGGATAAGACAACATCGCTTGTTGGAATACTCCCGCATAAGCATTCGGACCAACAGAAGCACCCGGTGAACGCTGGTCATCTACAAACCCAGATAAATTCAAAGAAAAATCAATATTATTAGTTACCTTAGCATCCAAGTTTGAACGGAAATTATACTTATCATAAGATGTGTTTTCGACAATACCTTCCTGATTATAAGCTCCCAAAGAAGCAAAGAACTTGATACGCTCATTACCACCAGAAACAGAAACCGTATTCGTATATGTAGGAGCTACATTTTTAAAAAGCAAATCAAACCAGTCTGTATTACCATAGATCTCTTCATTCTCTCCAGGATTATTTATACGTTCAATATCTTCGGGAGAAAAACGTAAATTCTCCTCAGCTACACCATCCATCAACTGAGCTTTATTATACCAATAGGCATAATCCGGACCATTCAAAAATTTCGGAAAATTAGTATTCTGGCTCAACGTAACGGAAGAATTCAACGTTACAGTCGGTTTTTGTACAGTACCACGTTTTGTCGTTACCAAAATTACACCGGCAGCAGCACGTACGCCATACACGGCAGCAGCTGTGGCATCCTTCAAAATAGTAACTGATTCTACTTCATCTGGAGAAAAAGAGGGAAAATAATCTTGTATCACACCATCCACTACTACCAAAGCGTTACCGTCACCAGCACCTGTACCACGAATATAAAGATTTGAACCATCCTGCCCAGGCTGTCCACTGCTTTGTTTAGCAATCAACCCCGGAATACGTCCAGCTAACATATTAGAAAGTGTCCCGCTTGGAGCCTTCTTCAACTCTTTGTTACCCACTTGAGCAATAGAACCTGTTACACTGATTTTTTTCTGTGTGCCATAGCCTACTACCACCACTTCATCCAACAATTCGGAATCCTCTTTCAAAACCACTTTCAAAAGCTTTCTATCTTTCAGAGCAATCTTTTGAGTAGTATATCCTACATAAGAAAAGGTTAATGACACTTTAGTATTGGGCACAGTAATCGTAAAATGACCATCCACATCGGTCACCGTACCTGCCTTACGATTCTCTGTAAACACAGACACACCAATCAACGGATTATCCATCTCGTCGAATACACTACCCTCTACCTTCACTTGGGCACTTGCACCTAAACTTACCAAAGTGAACAACAAGAACAGCCAACAAAAATACTTGTTTTTCATTTTAACTAGAATTTAAAATCGAACAATTGAATTAGTTTTTAATATTGTTTATCCAGAACAATCTCTTCCAAGGTCTTCCAGCATTGATAGAGCCCTCTGGGAACATGGAAACAACCTTTCCACTTGCCACCCTTCAAAGGCAACAGAACTTCACCTCTACGATTCAAATAGCCAAACCATTCCGGATATTCTTGATCCTTGAAATGCGTCCATACATAACCATGTACTTTTTCAAACCACTCCAAACATTTTTCGTCTCCGGTCAACCGATAGCCTTTAAGCAATGAAATCAGCGTCTCTATATGCACCCACCAGAGTTTCTGATCCCACTCCAATTGCTGGGGAGGGAATCCCTTGCGATCCATAAAATAATAGATACCGCCAAATTCATTATCCCAACCATATTCCAACATCTTCAAAGCCGTGTTCTTAGCCTTCATTATCAATTCCGGGCGTTTCAACCGCTTACCCAAATCCATGATAAACCACATGGCTTCAATGGCATGCCCCGGAGTAACCTGACGTCCTTCAAAACAGTCTACCAAACTATTGTCGCCATTCAGGCTCTCAACAATAATTCCTCCAAGTTCCGGACGCAAGAACACCTCCATCACCTCGTGAATGCACGTATCCATTGTTTCTACCAAAAAATCCTCGTCAAGCAAATGCTCAATTTCTAATGCCAAGTTACATAGAATCATAGGCAAAGCAAAGCCTTTAAGATCTCTTGTTCCCGGATGAAGCTTATTCCATTTTCCTTTCGGATTATCAACTTTCGACAAAACAATGTCAAAAGTCTTTTTAGCTATATCTGCATACTCTTGATTTCCGGTGGCCAAACTCAGTTGCCCGAATGCCATCGTTGCAAAAGTGTATGAAAAGATATTATAAGGCTCTACCAACGGATGTCCTGCACGGTCCAATGAAAAATACCAGTTGTAATTCCCATCGTGCCCGTATTTCTTCAAGAACTCACCACCCTGAATGGCACAATCAAGCCACTCCTGACGCTTCTCCACCCTATTGTAAAGCATGGAGAACATCCATACTTCCCGGCCTTGCAGCCAGATAAATTTATCCGTGTCGAAAACATTCCCCTCCCGATCCAGACAAGTAAAATAGCCACCGTATTCGGTGTCTTGGGAATGATTCAACCAAAAAGGAAGAACATTATTCATAAGTTCGTCCTTATACTGATTCGCCAATTTCTTAAAATCCATCATCTTCATTCTTTTTTAAATAGGGCTGGGAACGTTTTTTATCCGACATGCATCTAAACCAGCCCTTTACATTCACATTATTTATCTGTTGTATAAGAAATTACATCTCTTACCCAAATATCTGCTCCTTCAACGGGGTTTACCCATTTACAAGTCACGGTATATTTGCCATAAGACTGTACATAATTAAAGAACAACTCATGCTTACGGTGATTATACTTCAGCGGAAGCTTGCATACCTCAATCAATCTATCATTGAAATACACTTCCAGTTCAGCAACGTAATCTTCGGGCACATTCTCACCTTTCAATTCACCTTTAATGACAGCCCCCACACCTTCAAATTCGAAGGTCGGGAAATTAGCAATCCAATTCTCCACTACCACTTTTTTATCAACTTTCAAGCCTTCGAAGCTAATCTCCAATTGTGCAGGTTCCAGTTCTTGAAAACAGATAGTCACCTCATCGCTTCCAACTTTTCCACCGTTTTTTTTCTATCATTTGTAAAGCGTGCCCAAAACTCAATTCACATCCTTTATTAAAGCTCACTGTATTATTGAAAGGAATATCTTCGACTACAGTCAGCTCTTTTCTGAATTTCTCGGGAATGCGATTATACCCAATCATTGTTCCCAAAATTCCCCCAGAAGAAGCCGGATTACAATCTGAATCCTGACCGGCACGTGTAGAAATATCAATCGTCTTCTCAAAGTCACCCTGCCCGTAGAGAAGCCCTAAAATGATATATGCACCGTTCACATAAGTCTCAATATTGAAAGGCATCTCAACCCCATCTGGACAAGCAATATCATTGGATCCCCATTTTTTCTCTATTTCTTCCCAACATTTTTTCCAATCCTCTGGATACTGTTTATGCCAATTTATAACATCAGCCATGCATGCATGAAAACGACTTTCCCGAGGAATAGACCTCAACGCCTCCGTCACAACATACTCAACATCATCGCTCACATAAGCCAAAGAGTACATGGCTGCTACATATACACCACCATACCAGCCATCGCCATACGCCATGATGTGTCCTACACGATCGCAAATTTCAGTAGCACTATTTACCATACCTGGAGCCATGATACCTGCAAAATCCGCTTCAATCTGAAAATCCAGACAATTGGCATGGGGATTATTTTTCCAATGCCCGCTGGCGGGAGGAGTCAAGCCATGAAGAAGATTGTAACGGGCCATCTGATTGGCATGACACAAAGGGTATTCTTTAGCCAAAAAGGCTGTGGCAAAAGAATCGGCCGGAGCATCCAAACCGTATCTTTCAAAAGTCTCCACAAAAGTCAGGTCGACATATACATCGTCATAAAGACCGCCACCACCATCAAACCATTTTTTTATTTCACCCGGTCCCCAAGGCATCACTATCGAATCCGGAATCATAGTAGACAGATAGCGGAACTCTGTAGGACCTCCATACGTACAGCCGATAACCTGACCGGCCCAAGCACCTTTTACCTTATCAAACAGAGCATCTTTTGATAGAGTAAGATTCAAATTCTCGTTTTGAGAACCACCACATGAGCATAAAGTTACCACCAAACAACCACTCAATAAAATTTTTCTAACTTTCATCATATCTATTATTAAGGTCAATTTTTTGTTTTCATCCAATAACGTTCAATCTCTTCCAATGATTTTCCGGTGGTCTCCGGCACCAGTTTCCAAACTATCAGCATGTAGGGAATACACATGGCAGCAAACAGGAAGAATGTTCCGGCGGGGGTAAGATTTTGGAGCATCCAGGGGGTAAGCTGCCCAATCAGGTATGTACCTATCCACAATGCAAAACCGGCAATGGACATGGCCAGTCCACGCACCCGGATTGGATACATTTCGGAAAGCAATACAAACACGACTGCGCAAATGGAAACCGCACAGCAAAACACATAGAACAAAAAGAAAACTAGCAGGAATAGGCTTGAAATACCCCATGATTCTCCGGCAATAAAATAAAAGCCTATCAATACCAATGAAAGAATCATGCCTGAAACACCGTAATACACCAATTTCTTACGACCCACTTTATCAATAATGGCAAGAGCCAGTACAGTAGTCAGGGTATTGACCAGCCCCACCAACACCTGATAGAACAAGGAATCGCCACCGGAAAGGCCAGCCCCTTCAAAGATGGAAGGACCATAATACAAGACTGCATTCACTCCCATAAACTGTCCGAGGATGGCTATACATACACCAATAATAACGGCTTTCATAATACCCGGCGACAAAAGCAAGGACCACTCTGATTGGATTTCGGAAGTAAGAACAGACTTCGTTTCGTTCAATTGCACCAACGCTTCTTTGGAAGAGCTGTAAATGTGCTCCAAAATATTGACCGCACGCTCTTCACGATTGCGGACAATCAGCCAACGCGGACTTTCCGGAATAAAGAAGACAATGGCAAAGAACAGCAAAGCAGGCAAAGTCTCCATTCCCAACATTCCTCTCCATACTTCATTCACAAAAATCCAGTTAAACCAGTTATCGGCAGTTCCTGCATGGGTCTCAGCATACATAAGCAACTGATAATTCATTAGATAAGCTCCTAAAAAGCCAATGGTAACCGCTAATTGATAAAGTGATACCAAGCGTCCACGATACTGAGCTACCGACACCTCGGATATATAAAGAGGGGATACAATGGAAACCACACCGATACCTACACCTCCGACAATACGGTAAACCACCAACTGATTGAAATCTGCACATACCGCACAACCGATAGCAGACATGGAAAAGAGTATGGCCGACAGAATCATGGTACGTTTACGACCAAGCTTGTCACTTAAAATACCAGCAAAGAGCACCCCTACAATGGAACCTATCAACGCACAGCCCACATACCACCCTGACGACATGGTATCTAAATTAAACTGAGCGGTTACCTTGGCAATGGTACCGGAAATGACTGCTGTATCATATCCGAAAAGAAATCCTCCCAAAGCTGCCACAACAGACAAGAAAACTACATAACCAATATTGACTGAAGATTTCATAGTATAAAATTTATCGATTAAATTCAAATTATTCTTTTACAAGTTGCTTATAAACAGAACCGAAGCGATCGGTCACCAGTACTTCTATGCGAGCCTTTTTATCTTTAGGAACAGCCTTAAACAAATGATTGGTAGGGAAAGCATTCACCCAAGGTGCTCCCATCTTTTCACGATCGGAAAAAGCTTCTACAGCAGCCGGATCCAAACCTTCACAACGGGTCATCTCACCCATACAAGTACCATTCTCGATCCACTCTACCTTCCACTGCTCATCCCAATTCCAAACATTGGCCAGCACTTCTTCGGGAAACTCTTTCGAACTACCCGGAGCATAAGCCTGAAACTGGTATTCCAGCGGATAATCTACCGCTTTGTAGTACCACTTCACCTGATTACCATCTACCTCATAAAGTCCAAAGCCTTGGGGGGTACCGTCAGAACAAAGCATGGATTTCCAAAAACCTGCACATACAGCAGCTGTATTGTGTTCCATTAACCGGTCGTTGAACACCACGTTACCGTTCACATGTGTATGTCCGGTAATGAGGTGTGCCTCATGGTCTTTCAGCAAAGCATACAGACTATTGGCATTGCTTGTCTCGTCAGGCAGCAAGGCATTGAACTTGATGTCCTTGGTAGTACTGGAAGGAATATGCATCATTACAAATACCAGATGATCTTTCGGCACCAAAGCCAAATCTTTCTCCATCCATTGCAGGGTACGTTCATCAATGTAACCTATATAACGATAATCCCTATTGATATAAAAACAATTGTCTAGTATAATATAATGTGCCATTCCACGATTGAAAGAATAATAAATGGGACCAAAATAGTCCTCATAAGTCTTGTATGAATGTTCAAAAGAACGTACACCTATTTCCATATCATGATTTCCTATGATACGGTAAACAGGCAATCCCAGACCGCCAGACACTTGAATGTAATCTAGGTATAAATTAGGAGTATTACCCACAATGTCACCACAATCCAACACGAAGGCATCACGCTCCTTGGCATACTTTTCCATAAAGGCTCGTGCCTTACCTACATAAGAACGATAACTGTCTAAATGCTCCTGACAGCTGACTTGCACATCAGTCTGTACCATAAACACATGCTTCATATCATCTTTCAGATTCCTCTTCAATTCAAAATCATACTTTAAACGGCCTTTCTTAAGCGGGAAAAAGAAAGCGATATGCCCACCACCCTCTTGCGGCAGATAACCTGCAGGCGTGGAAAGATATACAAACCGAGCATCCCGGTTGCGCGGCAACTCATAACGCCCCTGAGCATCAGTCAGCACCACGTCAAAACCATCTGTCACCACAACACCAGCAAGCCCTTTGCCTTTACAGGTCACCACGCCTTCAACGGGATCTGGATAAATTGCAGCCTGCATGATTGAGACAACCAAGAACAGACAACAACTGCAAAACAATCTGAGCATAAAATTCATAATCACTTAATATTGAAATATTCCTTATACCTATTATACAAGTGTCCTGCCTGCAAATATGCTGATTGAGGACTCATAAAATGAGAAAACTCAAAAGTGATGGCCTTGTCATAACCGGCTCGCTTGGCAGCCTCCAGCTTCATCCGTAACTTGTCAAACTTAATAGGCAAAAAGTCGATGGGCATGTCACGATCAAAGGTTTCAGCGTTTGTCCAACATTTCATGCCATACTTATCAGCCAGCTTTTTGTTCACCGTAAAGAAAGCATCCAGTTCATCGTAATCGATATGTCCGTCTTGAAAAGCACAGGCGTCAACCACATCATGAATGCCATCGAAAATTTCATTCCACTCCCTTTCATGCTCCTGAACAGAAACCGCATCCTCCTTTGTCAACTTATCTGTACCCATCACAGCCTTTTTCCCGTCAATCCACGGAGAAATAAAAGTCGGCAAACCTCCGGAGACATCCTTGCATTGTTTGCCCATCGCATGAAAGGCATCAATGGCACCCTTCGTCTTACGGCTTATCTCACAACTGATATACCATCCGCCGAAACTCTTGTACTTCTCACCGTACCTGCTCCACACCTCATCAATCACATACTTGTTATCCTCAACCTCCCACGAAAGGTCACCGGTATCCCAGTACTTGCCCGAATCATATAAACCAAAATAGAACTTCATGTGATATTTCCCCGCCAGCCGAAGGAACATATCCAGCAAATCGACAGAAGGCATATAACACCCTTTGCTCAATAAATGCGCTGAAGGATAAGTGATGAATTTGCGATAGCCCGACCGGATCATTATGACCGTGTCAATTCCAATACTCCGCATATACCGAAAATCCTGATCCCATTCCCTTTCCCCCCAATTCTGATGGGGAATATCATGGGATATCTCATCCAAGAACGTGCCGGTAATTTTAAGTGCATCACCCATGGGGACCAGCATGGAAGAGGTAGACTCTTGAGAAAAGAAACAATCTCCATCACTCTCTCGCCCTAACAATGAAGGGGCTATGAATGCAGACGCACCCAACAAAGCGGTCCTCTTTAAAAAATCCCTGCGTGTTTTCATTATTAATAAAATTAAGATAAACTATTATATATAAAACCTATTGAATACGCTTTTTTAAGATAAAAATCAATTATGCTTTCCATTGTTTTAGATATTAATTGTTATTATTCAATTATCATGCTGCAAATATATATATATTTATTATCTTTGCAATAATTAATAAAGTATTTGATTAATATATAACCTACAATTAATATATATTAACGCGTAATTACAAAACAATTTACATAATAACAAATCAAATACATAATATTTTAGAATAATAAATCCGTATTTATTAATATAATAAACAAAATAGAGCAAATAATATAAAAACACATATATATGAAACAGAATTTATTAAAAGAAATGGAAGCCGGGAGCAAGAATGCACTCTTGAAAAAAAGGATCATCACACATTATATATATAATGGAAGCTCCACTATTACCGATTTGGCCAAGGAACTCGATCTTAGTGTGCCCACAACCACCAAATTCATCAATGAAATGTGTGAGGACAACTATATTAACGACTACGGGAAACTGGAGACTAGTAGCGGCCGCCATCCAAGTCTATACGGACTCAACCCGGAATCAGGATACTTCATTGGGGTAGACATTAAGAAATTTGCCATAAACATCGGACTGATCAATTTCAAGGGGGATATGGTGGAAATCAGGATGAACATACCGTACAAGTTCGAAAATACACAGGAAGCTTTGGACGAACTGTGTGCACTCATCCGAAGCTTCATAAAGGGAACGGAAATCAACGACAAGAAGATAATGAATATCTGCATCAACATCTCCGGAAGGGTAAATCCGGAATCAGGATATAGTTTCAGCATGTTCAACTTTTCAGAGTGTCCTTTGGCAGATATACTGACTGAAAGGATAGGATACCCGGTCTGCATAGACAACGACACAAGGGCCATGACCTATGGAGAGCACATGCAGGGATGCGTCAAAGGGGAAAAAGACATCATCTTTGTCAATATAAGCTGGGGGCTCGGAATCGGCATCATCATAGACGGGAAAGGTATACACGGGAAAATCCGGATTTTCCGGAGAGTTCGGACACGTCAATGTTTTCGACAATGAAATACTGTGCCACTGCGGCAAAAAAGGGTGCCTGGAAACGGAAGCCTCAGGGTCGGCACTGCACCGCATCCTGTTAGAAAGAATCGGTAGCGGAGAAAGCTCCATACTTTCAAAACGGACCGCAGAAAATCCGCCCACATTGGATGAAATCATCACCGCAGTCAACAAAGAGGACTTACTATGCATTGAGATAGTGGAGGAAATAGGCCAAAAACTGGGAAGGCAAATAGCTGGATTAATAAGCATATTCAATCCGGAACTAGTAATAATCGGAGGTACACTATCATCGACAGGAGACTATATAGTGCAGCCAATTAAAACGGCAATAAGGAAATACTCATTGAATCTAGTCAACAAAGACGCCACAGTGACTATTTCCAAGCTAAAAGACAAGGCTGGGGTAGTTGGGGCCTGCATGCTGGCACGGAGCAGAATGTTCGAAATTTAAGACGGACGCTGCCGGTATAATGGGATTGACAAAGAGTATATCAAGAATGCAACCATCATATGCAAAAATATTGAAAAAGCGAGTCAGTGCCGTTGAGACATATTTACTATGTCGGCTATTACATTCAATTGCAATGGCTGATGCAGATTAAAATTTATGTAATCAATTACTTGATTGACTTTCTGCTTGTATATATTTTCAGTGCTACTTTTCATCTATAACGATATAATTTGCAAATATATAGAGTTTATACAAATGTATGATTGTCCAATCTTGCTAATTTCATATATTTTAGTGCAAGATGCAAATATACATCTATTGACACTAATCTTAAAATTCTTATTTTCAACGGATTTCATAATCAAAAGTTACCATAAAGAGAGATGAAAGGGGCAAATAAACGGATGCATAGCATTTCTTTTAGACATAAGAACAGAAAGGCATAAGAGGAGATGCTTGCCAGATATATGATGTGATACGGGTATGATACGATATAGTACCCTAAAAACAAAGAAGGAAAAATACTTCACAAGTATAAGGATAATCCCCACTAAAAAACTACTGACCACTAGAAAGCAAGCAAAACAAGCAAAACAAAGCAAGCAAAACAAGGCAAGGCAGACAAATGAACTTAACTTCTCTGTTCGGAATGATAGCCCAAAAACAAGAAAGCCCCTGCATCTTCCGATACAAGGGCTTCTCTCTAAAAAACGGCGACTACCTACTCTCCCACTGTTACGCAGTACCATCGGCGTGACTGAGCTTAACTTCTCTGTTCGGAATGGGAAGAGGTGGAACCTCAGTGCTATAGTCACCTGAATAAGGCAGACATGATGTAAAAAGTAAAGAACAACCGGTAATGAAACCGGTAAACTGAACGTATATACCACCCATACACGGCAAAACCAAAAGTGAACGGGCAATTAGTAATGCTCGGCTATGACATCGCTGCCTGTACACCTGCATCCTATCAACGTCATCGTCTATGACGACCCTAAGAAATCTAATCTTGTGGCTGGCTTCGTACTTAGATGCTTTCAGCACTTATCCAATCCCGACTTAGATACCCGGCAATGCACCTGGCGGCACAACCGGTAAACCAGAGGTCAGTCCAACACGGTCCTCTCGTACTAGTGTCAGAGCCACGCAAATTTCATACGCCCACGATAGATAGAGACCGAACTGTCTCACGACGTTCTGAACCCAGCTCGCGTGCCACTTTAATGGGCGAACAGCCCAACCCTTGGGACCTTCTCCAGCCCCAGGATGTGACGAGCCGACATCGAGGTGCCAAACCCCTCCGTCGATATGAGCTCTTGGGAGGGATCAGCCTGTTATCCCCGGAGTACCTTTTATCCTTTGAGCGATGTCCTTTCCATACAGAAACACCGGATCACTATGCTCTAGTTTCCTACCTGATCGACTTGTTAGTCTCCCAGTCAAGCGCCCTTATGCCATTACACTCTGCCGACGGTTACCAATCGTCGTGAGGCACCTTTAGAAGCCTCCGTTACGCTTTTGGAGGCGACCACCCCAGTCAAACTACCCACCAAACAGTGTCCCCGCAGCCGCGGGTTAGAACTCAAATAATCAAAGGGCCGTATTTCAACAGCGGCTCCACAAATACTGGCGTACCTGCTTCGAAGCCTCCGGCCTATCCTACACATCAATTACCCAAATTCAATGTTAAGCTATAGTAAAGGTTCACGGGGTCTTTTCGTCCCATCGCGGGTAATCGGCATCTTCACCGATACTACAATTTCACTGAGCTCACGGTTGAGACAGCGTCCAGATCATTACACCATTCGTGCAGGTCGGAACTTACCCGACAAGGAATTTCGCTACCTTAGGACCGTTATAGTTACGGCCGCCGTTTACTGGGGCTTCAATTCAATGCTTCTCTTGCGATGACATCTCCTCTTAACCTTCCAGCACCGGGCAGGTGTCAGGCTGTATACTTCATATTTCTATTTTGCACAGCCCTGTGTTTTTGTTAAACAGTTGCCTGGACCGATTCTCTGCGCCTCAAGTCACCCTGAGGACCCTTTATCCCGAAGTTACAGGGTCAGTTTGCCTAGTTCCTTAACCGTGAATCACTCAAGCGCCTTAGTATATTCAACCCGACTACGTGTGTCCGTTTGCGGTACGGGTACCACAAGGATTAAGTTTAGCGGATTTTCTCGGGAGTATGTTTACATGCACTATTGGATTGTCCCGAAGGACGCTCCATACTATCAGGTTCGACTCTTCCTGCGGATTTGCCTGCAGGAATCAACATCTACACCCTTTAACGGACTATTCCGTCAGTCCGCGGCACTGTCACTGCTCCGTCTCCACGTCACTCCTTGAGGTAGTACCGGAATATTAACCGGTTCTGCCATCGGCCTCGCCGTTCGGCTGAGCCTTAGGACCCGACTAACCCTGATCCGATTAGCGTTGATCAGGAAACCTTAGTCTTTCGGCGAGGGGGTTTCTCACCCCCTTTATCGTTACTTATACCTACATTTGCTTTTCCACACGCTCCAGCAAGGCTCACGCCTCACCTTCAACGCCGAGTGGAATGCTCCCCTACCGATGTTTACACATCCCAAAGCTTCGGTAGAATACTTAATGCCCGATTATTATCCACGCCAAACTCCTCGACTAGTGAGCTGTTACGCACTCTTTAAATGAATGGCTGCTTCCAAGCCAACATCCTAGCTGTCTTAGCAATCTGACTTCGTTAGTTCAACTTAGTATTCATTTAGGGACCTTAGCTGTTGGTCCGGATTGTTCTCCTTTAGGACATGGACCTTAGCACCCATGCCCTCACTCCTGACATAGAACTGACACGCATTCGGAGTTTGTCAAGACCAGATGGTGTTACCCATCCTTCAACCTGCCCAAGGGTAGATCACTTGGTTTCGCGTCTACTCCTTCCGACTGAACGCCCTGTTAAGACTCGCTTTCGCGTGGCTGATGCGCGATTACTAGCGAATCCAGCTTCATGGAGTCGGGTTGCAGACTCAATCCGAACTGAGAGAGGCTTTAGGGATTAGCACCACGTCGCCGTGTAGCTGCCTTCTGTACCCCCCATTGTAACACGTGTAGCCCCGGACGTAAAGGGCCGTGCTGATTTGACGTCATCCCCACCTTCCTCACATCTTACGACGGCAGTCTCAATAGAGTCCTCAGCATGACCTGCTAGTAACTATCGATAAGGGTTGCGCTCGTTATGGCACTTAAGCCGACACCTCACGGCACGAGCTGACGACAACCATGCAGCACCTTCACAACTGTCCGAAGAAAGAACCGTGCTTGGCCGCTGACCGTATATCGCCAACAGCGTGAGTATTCATCGTTTACTGTGTGGACTACCAGGGTATCTAATCCTGTTTGATACCCACACTTTCGCGCCAGTATCAACTGCAATTTTACGGTTGAGCCGCAAACTTTCACAACTGACTTAACAACCCGCCTACGCTCCCTTTAAACCCAATAAATCCGGATAACGCTCGGATCCTCCGTATTACCGCGGCTGCTGGCACGGAGTTAGCCGATCCTTATTCATACGGTACATACAAAAAGCCACACGTGGCTCACTTTATTCCGTATAAAAGAAGTTTTAATGATGCTGCCCTCGACTTGCATATGTGTTAAGCCTGTAGCTAGCGTTCATCCTGAGCCAGGATCAAACTATTTCATTGTAAAAGTATTGTTAATCATTCCATAAAGGAATGGTTGTTGCTCTGTTCAGGACGCTCGAATTTAAAAGTATCTATTACTCATTTAATAAGTGCAACAACCGGAAGCAAAGGAACCGATACGTCAAGAGCCCTTGTATTTAGGCCGCTATCAAGTTTTGGAACGGAAAGCGCCGGAGGGCATAGTGCGTGATCCAGAGCCCAAGTGGTTTTGTCCTACGCGCGGGACAGGAAGTCTCCGTCACAAACACCGGCGTCAGCTTTTCCAATGAGCGCCAGAAGGTGGAGATCAGCCTCAAAAAGCTGCTGGAGCAGGAACGAAACCTTTGGCATCGGCAGGGAATGAGGAGTGGAAGAAAAACGTCTCACTGGCACCTGTTCGTTTCAGGAAAAGCTGACCGCAGCCGAAATGGCATCGCAATTCCTGAAAACAGCTTTTAAAACCATCGGTCTTGACGAAGACGGAAACTCTGTATTTCAAACCGATGTGCCCCTGCGGGACCGCGCTTTATGTGCAGGAACTGGAAACCGATGAGCACTATGTTTTAAGCGGTAAGAAGTATCCGGTGGCGTTCGAGTATGCCGGACAGGATACCGCC
>VOFH01003731.1_pt1 | contig 74537 bp, 123 predicted proteins | sample 5384091 | NCBI WGS metagenome assembly VOFH01 (sample SAMN12384727, study PRJNA508395) | human gut metagenome | isolation source: healthy gut G | host: Homo sapiens
GGCGATATTATTATGGATGGCGGTATCCATTCTTTGAAGATACCCATAATGTAGAGAGGCATATGTGAAAGACAGGGTTGCATTATTTTGAATTGGTACTTCAGGTGGTGAAGAAGGTGCTCGAAAAGGACCAAGCATTATGCCAGTGGATTGTGAAGCATATGAAGAATCGATCCATTTAGAAAATATTGCGGCTAAGAGTGAAGATGGCCTCCATGTTGTACGTATATTGGTGAAAATGGAGCTGGTCCTATGTGAAGATGGTTCACAACGGCATCGAATATGCGGATATGCAGCTGATTGCAGAATTATCTTGTTTTAAAACATATTGGGAATTTAATAATCAGGAAATAGGAAAAATTTTCGAAGAATATCAGAAAGGTGAACTAAGCAGTTCTTAATTCGTATTACCTCAGGAAATATTGGAGAAAATGGATGAAATGGGCAAAGTTTAGTTCGATAAGGTAAAGATAGCGCTCAGCAGAAAGGCACTGGACGACAGCAGAAGAACATTATCCTAGAATAAAGATTGCAAAAGCGCCCTAATCATGAAACATTAATTGAAGATGTACGTAAAAGTCTATATGCTGGCAAAAAATTATTGCTTATGCACAAAGGGTTTGATCTTTTTAAAACAAGCAAGTACAGCATATGACTGGAATCTTCCCTTGGCAAGATTGCATCTATTTTTCCGCGCAGGCTGTATCATTCAGGCAAAATTTTTAAATGATATTACAAGGGCATATGAACATGAAAAGAATTTATCTCATTTATTGCTTGATGAAGTATTTGAAAAACGTGTCATTTCTTATGAAAACGCATTACGACAGATTGCGGCACAGGAGATGTTAAGTGGAATTCCTGTTCCTGCTATGGCCAATGCAATCAGCTATTTAGATTTATTTACAAAAAATCATGTCGGAGCTAATCTGATTCAGGCACAGCGAGATTATTTTGGTGCTCATACATTTGAACGTATTGATAAGGACGGAAGTTTTCATCACGCATGGGGGAAATAGTATGGAAAATTTAACATTTACTATTTTTGGTGGAACAGGTGATTTGACATTCCGTAAATTGCTGCCTGCTTTTTATAATCTGCAGGCACAAAAAAATTGGCTGATGATTTTTCAATTGTTATCATTGGCCGTCGAGCATATGACCATGATAGTTATTGTGAAGAAGTGGAAAGATTGGGTGAAAAAATTTGCTCGGCTTCCTTATCGGATAGATGAATACGAACGTTTTTCAAAACGCATTCATTATGTACAGATGGATTTTACGGATTTAAATAATTATGAAATGCTGGATGCTTTCTATAAAGCACATCATTTAAAAAATCATATCTTCTATTTTGCGGTTGCCCCTCGATTTTTTGCAGTTATTGCGAAAGGTTTGGAAAAAGTAGAGAACGCTTGTCTTGGGAAAGTAATTATTGAAAAACCGTTTGGTGAGGACCCGGCTTCTGCTAAGGCATTGAATAAGGACTTAGAAGCTTTCTTTACAAAAATCATATTTTTCATATTGACCATTATCTTGGAAAAGAAATGGTTCGCAATATGCAGGCCATTCGTTTTATGAATCCTATTTTTCAAGATGTATGGAATGCTAAGTACATAGAGCATGTACAGATTAGTGCATTAGAAACTGTTGGAGTAGAGAATCGTGGAGGATATTACGATCAAAGCGGAGCTTTGAAGGATATGGTTCAGAATCATTTATTTCAGATTTTATCCCTTGTCGCTATGGAGCAGCCTGCAACTTTTTTGGAGAAGATATGCATCAGAAACAATTAGATGTATTGCATGCATTGCGCTCTGTAGAAAAGCTTGATATTCATGACAGTGTTGTTTTGGGACAATATTTTCATTATCAAAAAAAGAAAATCAAGTAAAAGATGATTCTATGACAGAAACATATGCGGCATTGCGATTGTTTGTGGACAATGAACGCTGGAAAGATGTTCCATTCTATATTCGTACAGGAAAGAAATTAAATCGCAGAGATGGAAATTGTGATTACATTTTAAAAGAACAAATCCAGATGTAGATGCGAATGTTTTGTTAATTCGTATACAGCCGACAGAAGGAGTGTATTTTCAGTTTAATATAAAGAAACCGGGAGATAGCGATGAAATTGTCACAACAAGTATGGACTTCTGTCAAAGCTGTTCTGATTTTAATCGAATCAATACTCCTGAAGCATATGAGCGTTTATTACAGGCAGCTGTTCAGCAGGATACCTCATGGTTTTCAAAATGGGATCAGATTGAATACAGCTGGAGTTATGTAGAACAGTTAAAAGAAAAGAATGAAACAGGAACAATTGCCATTATTTACCTATATGGCAGATAGCGATGGACCAACAGAGGCTGATGAATTATTAATGCGTCATCATCATAAATGAATTCGATTTCCTGATAAAAAGGAAGAAAGAGTCAAAAGTGCAGCTCGTTTCTTATTGTAAAGATAAAGTGTAAAAAGTGTCAGAATCTTTGATATTAATGAATTATGTAAGAAATAGGAGGGTATAAATTTTTTGGAATGAATCGCTAAAACAGAAAAAATATATTGTTAATAAAAAGCAGAAAGAAAATATAAACAAAATTGGAAATCTTTCTGCTTTATTTTGTATACACTATTTTGTGCTTACACTCAAATGTTAATTCTATGATCGTCAAAGAAAGTCAAGATCCTCTATATGGAACCTTTTTTATCATGCATTGCTTACAGAATGAAAAATATAATTTTTCGCTTAGTTAGTTGTTATAAAAGATTAGAATATATCATGTTGTAAAATGCAATATTTTGAGAAAACAATTTTAGTAATTAAAATATCAGTTAAACTGGTACATATGTATAGGCTGTGGTAAACTTATAGCGAGGTGAAACTTATGGAAAATCAAAATATCGTACTTATTACGGGAATGTCTGGTGCAGGGAAAACAACCTGTATGGGTATATTAGAAGATATGGGTTATCATTGTATTGATAATTTTCCAGTACAGTTGATTGAGAACCTTGGAAAAATTATTAGGAAAAAAAATAAAGAGTTGGATGAGCGCTATTCAAATCTTGCTTTGGCAACAACAGCGCAGGACTATCCAAAATTTTACAATATTTTGAAAGTCTGGATTTGAAGGTAACGGTTGTTTTTCTAGATGCACAAGATCAGTGTCTGTTATTGCGTTATAAATTTACAAGAAGACATCATCCGATGATTCAAAGTGGAAAAGCAACGACTTTAGAGGAAGCAATTGAATATGAACGTGATATGTTTGAAGAATTAAATGATAGAGCTATTTTACATATTGCTACTACAAAGCTTGGACAGGGAGAATTAAAGAGCATTCTAATGGAAAAACTATCCATGGATAAGCAGCCTGCACTTTCTATATCATTTGTTTCTTTTGATTTAAACATGGTGTTCCACTAGATGCTGATTTTATTTTTGATGTCAGATTTCTTCCAAACCCATATTATATAAAGGGAGTTAAAAAGTCTAACCGGAGATGATGCTCCAGTATATGATTATGTTATGGGGTTTGAAGAAACCAAAGAGTGTATAAAAATATAAAATCCTTACTTGATTTTGCATTTGTACAATATAAAATCAAAATAAAAATCATATAATGGTAGGGATTGGCTGTACAGGGGGCATCATCGAAGTGTGTCTATAACAAATTGGTTATATGCACATTATAAGGATCAGTATCATTGTTATAAATCACATAGAGATAAGAAAGTGGGATAAGACGAATGAAAAATGTTGTTGTTATCGGTGGAGGTACCGGTCTTTTCTGTAATGCTTAGAGGTTTAAAACAAATTGAGGATATTAATTTGACTGCTATTGTAACAGTTGCGGATGATGGAGGAAGTACAGGGCGTATTCGCCGTCAGTTTCATATTCAGCAATGGGGATATACGAAATGTCATGTGCAATGGCAGAAGAGGAAACTATCTTTACTTCTTTGATGAACTTTCGTTTTGAAGGGGATGATGAAGATGTTGGAGGTCATAATCTAGGAAATTTAATTCTTACGGCTATGACTCAAACAAGCGGTGGTTTTATGGAAGCTATTCGTACATTTTCAAAATTCTTAAAAGTAAAAGGAAATATCGTTCCTTGCTCTTTACAGGTCATTACGTTATATGCCATAATGGAAGATGGTACGATTGTACGAGGAGAAAGCAATATTCCAGAGTTTAATAATCGTATAGGAAAGGTATTTTATGATAAACCTGTAGAGCCTACAAGAGAAGCATTACAGGCAATTCATGATGCAGATATTATTTTATATGGAATAGGAAGCTTATATACAAGTATTATTCCTAATTTAATTGTAGATGGTATTGTGGAGGAATTAAAAAACAACAAGGCACCAAAGATTTATTTTGTAATGCAATGAGTCAGCGGGAGAAACAGATCATTTCTCATTGGAAGATCATGTACGTGCTTTGCAGAAGCATTCTTTTGAAGGTGCAGTTGATATTGTTGTAACACACAGTAACAAAGCCTCTTCTGAAATATTAGAGAAATATAAGAAAATGGGCAGTGAGCCAATAAAAGTAGTAGAAAAAGAACATACTTTTGATATTTTATATCGAGATATATTATCTTTCGAAGATAATTTAATTCGTCATGATTCAAATAAGATTCGTGATATAGTAAAGAGTTAATTGAACAGATAGGATGATGATTGTGTCTTTTACAACAGATGTGAAGGCAGAAATTGCCGCAAATCAATTGCATACATGTTGTATGCGGGCAGAGTTAAGTGCGGTTTTACAGATGTGCTCTACTATGAATTTTGATTCCAGTGGATTGCATCTAACAGTAAAAACAGAAAATGCGACAACTGCGAAACGAATTTATAAGCTTTTTGAAGGAACGATATGATGTGGTGACACAATTATCCGTTATTCGAAAAATGAAACTAAAAAAGAATAATGTATATGTAATACGTGTAGAAAATAAAGCGATGGAAATTTTGAAAGATTTGGAAATCTTTACAGATAAAGGGTTGCAGACACACCCATCTATGAAGCTGTTAAAGAAAGAGTGCTGTGCAAGAGCGTATTTGGCCGGTGCATTTTTAGCAGGAGGTTCTGTAAACTCTCTAGTAAAAGCAATTATCATTTGGAGATAAGTACAACAAATGTAGAATTGGCAAAGTTTATTCAGAAGATCATGCAGAAATTTAATTTGCCTGCAAAATATATTAAACGTAGAAATAACGATGTAGTTTATTTAAAAGCGAGTGATAAAATCAGTGATTTTTACGTTGTGTAGGTGCAAGTGAAGCTGTATTTACCTTTGAAGATAGTCGTATTCAAAGAGATTTTATGAATTCTTTAACACGATTAGATAATTGTGAACTTGCGAATGAAATGAAAAGCATGGCAGCAGGAAAACGTCAGCTGGAAGATATTCAGTGGATTGAAAATTATAAAGGTTTAGATGCTTTACCTGTAAAACTTCAGAATGCAGCTTATGCCCGTAAAGCTATGCCAGAGGCAAGCTTACTTGAACTTTGTGAGTATTGTGAAGAACAGTTTGATGAAACAATCTCAAAATCTGGTATGAAACATCGTTTAGCTAAATTAAAAGAAATTGCAAATCAGTATCGCAATGTATAAAAAAAGAGAAAGAAAAGTGCAAAATAGAAATGGTGATGAAGATGAAACTGTTCATGATCGTTCTAACTGCACTTTTCTTTTTTACATGAGAAAAGTTATAAAGCAAGAAATGGTTTCTTGTCAAAAAGATCAGATCATTGTGAAAAGTGAAGGAAGTGAATTGAATCTTTCTTTATTTAATACGAAAATAACGGATGATAAAGGATGGGATATGACTTGTTCTTTATTAGAAGAAGCAAATACAGTTACTTTTGAAATTGATCCAAGTTCAAAAATAACAAAGGATCTTCCTGTTTATCTTTTTGCGGATGAAATGCTGCTTTAGGAAGAACTGTTAAAAAGGGGTATGCCTATCAATTATTAAAATCCACAGTATACATATGAAAAAAGAATGGAAGAGGCGTATAATGCGACAAATGTTATCGCAAAGGATACAGAGGAAGAATCCCATTCTCCTGCTTTTCAAGGCCCCTATATTTTGGAATTGCTTTTCTTTTATGGGAAGTATCATATTTGGATATTTCAATAAAAAAAAGAAAGCAAAAAGGGAATATAAATAAAATATGATAAAATACTTATTGGAAAGAAGGTAACACTTTCAGAAGGGAGTCTTTATGGAGAAACATGATAAGACTCTCATTGCTTCTGAAAAGGAGATGGTGGAAAAACAAAAGAAGCAGGAAATATTATATGAATTTGAGAATATTGAAACCCGATTTGGACGTAATGTTCGAAGACTGCGCAGGCAGCAGCATTTGACACAGGAAGATTTGGCAGACTTATGCGGTTTCCAGCAACATTATATTTCCGATGTGGAATTAGGAAAAAGAAATGTGTCGCTTCGGGTAGTGGAACTCTTGGCGAAAGCATTGAGTAGATGAAAGAGAATTATTTTTATGAGGACATATTCCCTCTTTTCAATATACATCATGAAAAAATGTTTTATAATAAAGAAAAAAAGCGAGGGATTTCCATGGAAACTTTAATTTATATTTTTGTATGTATTGGTTTGATATATTTGTTTTTGGCGATACTTCAATTTTGTTGCCACTGGTAATCATCATATTGCTTGTGGTAGGAATTTTCCTTTTTATATATCAGGCATAAGATAAAAGAAACATGGAAGATATACAAAAGATGCAGACACTTATTTTGAAGATAGCAGACAAATATATGATGATAGTGTCATAGATGTGGAATATAGTGAAAGTGATGTTCATGATGAGGAATAGGCTATGTTAAAGAAGCAAGAGTTTATGATAAAAGTGAAGTCTATCAATTATGGAAACAATCCTATCCTACATTAGATCGCAATTATTTGAATTTTTATTTTAAACATCTTTTTGATTCAGGAGTTTGTCTGATTGAAGAAAAAAGGATCAAAAGATTGTAAGCAGTTTGCAGATGAATCGCCATGTATTGCATTTTCATGGAAGAAAACTTGTTTGCGGTTTTTTATGTGGAGTATCTACATCACCTGATTATCGAAGAAGAGGATATATGCGAAAGTTGACAGAGTCAATGTTAGATGAAGCAGCTCATACACATCTCATTACTCTTGTGCCTGCATTTTCAGCCGCGTTTGTATGAACCATTTGGGTTTCATACAATTTATTATCAAAACAATATATGATAAAAAAGAGGAATTAAATAAAGTAACGATTCAGAATGTATCTTACAGTGCAGAGTTAAAAGAACTGTTGAAGTGTATCAAAAAATTTACTTCTCGTTTTGATGGATTTTATGAAAGAACATTGGATTCTTATGAAATGATGCTGAAAGAACTGGTTGCGACACAAAAGCAGATGGTAATTTATCGTGATGAAAACAAAGAAGTAAAAAGGGTATTTGATATTTGGTATGAAAAATGGAGAAGTACATGTAGAAGAAGCTATCTATTTAGATTCTATCGCCTTGCTTCGAATGTTGAAATGTGCAATAGGGAAAAAGCAGAAGAGATATTTATAAATGTAAGTCCTAGCGAGAAACTGGAAAAGTTATTTCCATTAGCGATACCAAAAAAGAATTCTTATATTATGGCACATATTAATAATTATGAATTGTTTAACAAACTGTTTTGTTGTGATATTAGCTCCGTAAAAGAAGCGTTTGCTTTATTACATAAACCTTTATGGATTCATGAAACATATTAACCTTTGTAAAGAATGCAAAGGTTTTTTCAAAAATGATTTAATTATCAAAAATAAATATATCAAATTAGCAAGTTTTTGCACAAATTAACAACCTTCTATACTAGGAATTGTTTTTTTAGATAACTGAGTATTATAATGTAAACGAATTCAAGGGTATATTATACCAGAAAAGGAGCGATAACATGATTTTTGGAAAAAGACAAATCTGAATGGGAAAACCTAAAAGGAATCTTTACAGCTGCAGAAATCAATCAGCAGCCATCAACATGGAGAAAAACAATCAAACAGATTGAAGACTCTAAAGAAGAATTAAAAGCATTTATTGAAAATGTAACAAAACATGATGATTATGATATTATCTTAACAGGTGCAGGAACAAGTGAATTTGTTGGTAATGCTATTTATACATATGTTGCGAAAAGAACAAATTTCAAAACAAAATCTTATGGAACTACAGATATCGTAGCTACTCCAGAAAATTATCTATCACAGAATAAACCAACATTATTAATTTCTTATGGACGTAGTGGAAACTCTCCTGAATCTGTTGGTGCTGTTGATGTAGCAGATGAAGTATGTGGAGAAAATGTTTACCACTTATTCATTACATGTAACGCAGAAGGTGCTTTATCAAAAGCTGCAGAAACAAGAGATAATGCATACGCAATTAACTTGACTCCAGAAACACACGATCAAAGTTTCGCAATGACTTCAAGTTTCTCAAATATGATGCTGGCAACATTGTTATGCTTCAGCTTAGATGAATTAGACAGTGTAAAAGCGGAGTTGGAAGATGTTATCAGTGCTGCTGAAAAAACAATGAAGGATTATGAATTCTTCAAAAATATTGCAGGAGAATATGATTTCAATCGTATCGTATATTTAGGAGCTAACTGCTTAAAAGGTATTGTACAGGAAAGCCAGTTGAAAATGCTGGAACTTACTGCTGGTAAAGTAGCAACTATGTTTGATACACCAATGGGATTCCGACATGGTCCTAAATCAATCATCAACGATGAAACATTGACAGTTGTTTATGTAAGTGATGATCCATACACTCGTCAGTATGAAGTAGATTTGATCAAAGAAATGAGTGGACAGCGTAAAGGAAACAAAATCGTTGCAATCATGAATAAGAAAGATGAAGAAATTGCTTCTCTTGTAGATTATGCTTATGCATGTGAATTAAATGAAGAACACGATAATGCATTCCTGGGGATTCAACTATATCGTATGTGCACAGATTTTAGCATTGTTTAAATCATTATCTTATGGTATTACACCAGATAATCCATGTCCAACTGGAGAAGTAAATCGTGTTGTTAAAGGTGTAATTTTACATCCATATACAAAAGATAGATTTTTAAATGAAAAATCGTATAAAATAATTGATACATATATAAGGAGGAACAATATGATTGGATTAATCGTAACAGGTCATGGAAATTTTGGTAGTGGATTAACTAGTTCTTTAAACCTGATTGGTGGAGAACAGGAAAACTATAAAGCAATCGATTTCGTACAGGAGTGGGGAATTGATGAACTTCGTGCAGCTTTAACGAGTGCGATGGATGAATTAAAAAAGATTGCGAAGGAATTTTAGTTCTTTCTGATTTACCGTGTGGTTCTCCATTTAAAACGGCTGTAGAAGTAGGTTTCCCAAGAGGAAATGTTCAGGTAGTTGCTGGTACAAACCTTCCAATGCTTGTAGAAGTAGCAATGGGTCGTAAATTTATTGAAGATTTAGAAACTTTAACAAATATGGCATTGAATACAGGTAAAGATCAGGTAGTTCGTTTTGAACTTAAAGAAGTTGAACAAGTAGAATCTAGTGATGGTATCTAAGATTCACGAATCAATAAGAAAAAAGAAGATAAAGTTTATGAATAAAAATACACCTAATTCCATATGGAGAGGTGTATTTTTTATATATGACTTATAATTATAAAGCAAGATTAAGGATTATGAAAGAAAAAGCTATAGTTATTTTAATTGTAGATAGTTTTTGCATAATCAGTAGGCGTAATACCAAACTGCTGTTTAAATTTTCTGGAAAAATAATGGATACTTGTAAAGCCTAGCATACTGGCAATTTCACTTATTGTATACATACTTTCTTTGATAAGATGCTTACTTTTATTAAGCTTTAAATCACTGATATATTGTTTAGGGGCGGTGCCTAAATTATTTTTAAATAAAAAAGCTGTAAACTAGATCTAGAGATGGAAAATTTGTTGCATATCTCTTCTATAGTCAATTGTTTATATATCATATCATTTATATAAACAATGATTTCATTTAATAATTCATTTTCAAAGCGCTGCTGCATAGGGGTGGAAGCGATTGGTGAGCTTGATAAAAAATCATACTGTAGAATACGTATAATTAACTCTTTTAAATAACAAAGCATGAGTTCGTTATCATACAGCATATCATTGCTTGATACTTTAATAAAATTGTTAAGTGCATTTTGAATATCTCGATGAGCATGATACACGATCTGTTAATAAATATGCATCTGGAAGTTCCATATCAAATAATATCGTTAAATAACTGCAGGACTTCGAATGCCCGGTTTTTGTGTGTGATATTGACCAGGAGCATATAAAATCAAATCCATTTCATCAAGATTATATTCCTCATCATTAACTGTTGTTGTTAACTCACCATTATCAATAAAAGTCAATTCCCAAAATTCATGTTCTTCACCGGAAATTCATAACTGGCATTTCTTACTTGATAAAAATAAGATAATATTTCTTTGATCTCGAAACTTGGAATGATTGGCTCATATACAATAGGAGCATCTTTTGGAAGAGGATGTGTTGTTTTTTTTGCCTTAGTATCTGTATTCATAAGAATACGTGCTGAATGTGAAATGCTTATGAAGTTAAATAGAATACCTTTTTTTGATTTTTATTGTCCTATGAATAATAAATTGCTCTGGACTTTTATATCCCCTTCTTTGCATACGACTAACATAGCGATTCCTGAAGTAGCCTGAATATATACATCATGATCATAGGAAAGAAAAGAAGTAAAACTCTTCTCTTTAATACGAAGTGTAGAATGTATATTTTTTGGGAATTTATACTCACTTTTATTAACGATTTCTCCATATTCACTAAAAAGCAAAGCTTGTTGTTTTGGTAAACATGTATACACTCTCCTTTTTTCTATAGTATAACAAAGTTTATAAAGTAGAAAAGGAAAAACTCTTGATAAAAATTATGTGTATTTTATGAAAATAATTTCATTTTTACTAAAAGTGATAGATATATAGATTCTATATTTTTATATCACATAATCAACGATAATTTTGTGATATGGATTTTTTGCAAAAAATTATGTAAAATTATGCAAGGTTGTGATTTTTATTATAGAATTTGCTACAAAATACTAAAAGTACAAAATGAGTAATAAAAATTACAAAGAATTTAGAGTTGTTTTCGCATAAAATCGATAGTGAACTGAAAGGGGTTACTTGTTGAATCATTCCTTTGGGATTTGGATTTAACAAACAAGATTCGTTCAAGTCTAGAAAAAGGAAAGGAGAGAAAAGACCAGATGCCAAATATTGTACTTGACAAGAATTGACAATCGTCTTGTTCATGGACAGGTAGCAACACAGTGGTGTGGTGTTGTAGGTGCTAACTTATTGTTAGTTGCTAATGATGCAGTATCTACTGACACATTCCGTCAGGGATTAATGAACATGGCAGCACCTGCATATGCACAGACACGTTTCTTCAGTATTCAGAAGACTATCGATATTATCGGTAAAGCGAGTCCAGCACAGCATATTGCTATTATCTGTGAAACTCCACAGGATGTATTGAAATTAGTAGAGGGCGGAGTGCCTATCAAAAAAGTTAATATTGGTAATATGCATATGGCAGACGGAAAACGTCAGGTTGCTACTTCTGTTGCAGTAAATGATGATGATGTTGCAACTTTCAAAAAACTTCAGGATCTTGGTGTAGAACTTGAAATTAAACGAGTTCCAGATACACCTTCTGAAGACATTAACAAACTATTTAAATAAAATTCATTAAAGGAATTGAAAGGAGAAACAATAATGAGTATTGATATTTCAATCGTTCAAGCTATTATGATCTTCGTAGTAGCATTCATTATGGGTATTGACCAGTTCAGTTTCTTGGAATCTTTGTACCAGCCGGTTGTATTAGGACCAATCATGGGTGCGATTTTAGGAAATCTTGAATTAGGTATCGTAGTTGGTGGTGCTTACCAGCTAGTTCAGATTGGTAGTATGCCAATCGGTGGAGCTCAGCCTCCTAACGCTATCATGGGTACAATCATGACAGCTGCATTTGCTATCGCAATGAATTTGGAACCAACTGCTGATGGTGTTGGTTTAGCTGTTGGTTTAGCTATTCCATTTGCTGTATTTGGACAGTACGCTGTTACTTTAACATTTACAATTATGTCAGGTCTTATGGCTAAAGCTGATAAAGCTGCTGAAAATGCAGATCCAAAAAGGTATCGCAATGGTTAACTACACTGAAATGGCAATCTTAGGATGCTTGTTTGGTGTATTAGCTGTAGCTGGTGTATATGGTGCATCTGCTTTAGGTGATAGTTTACGTGCATTCTCATTCCAGTGGTCTTGGGTAATGGCTGGATTAGATGCTGCTGGTGGAGCTATGAAATTTGTTGGTTTCGCTATCTTGATGAAAGTTATGATGTCTGGAGAAATGTGGGGATTCTTATTTGCTGGTTTCGTTATGGCAAATATCTGTGCTGCAGTTCGGGGAATGTCAGGTGCTACATTGTTAATGTGTGCTATGGTTGGTTTGGCTATCGCTCTTTACGATTACCAGATGAACTCTAAAATTAAAGCTAATGCTGGTATAGGAGCAGGAGGTGTTTCAGATGGCATATAATATTCCTGAACATTATCAAGATTTGACTCCAGCTGCAAAACTGGATAAAAAGACTTTAAATAAAATGGTATGGATGTCTTGTTTCTTGCAGGCTTCATTCAACTATGAACGTATGCAGGCTGCAGGTTGGTTATGGGCTATTTTACCAGGTTTGACAAAATCCATACAAATAAAGAAGACTTGAAAGCTTCTATGGCTCACAACTTGGACTTCTTAAATACGCATCCATTCTTAGTAACATTCGTTATGGGTATCGTTCTTTCATTGGAACAGAATAAAGTTGATACACAGACAATTCGTTCTGTACGTATCTCTGCTGCTGGTCCATTAGGTGGTATCGGTGATGCATTGTTCTGGTTAACTTTAGTACCAATTGTTGGTGGTATTACAGCTAATATGGCATTAAACGATGCTTCTATCATAGGTGCTATTTTATTCTTTGTAACTTTCAATGCTGTGCAGTTCGCAATTCGTTATTTCTTAATGCACTGGTCTTATAACTTAGGAACTTCTGCTGTTGGTATGTTAACATCTAACGCATAAAGAATTTACTCGTGCAGCTTCTATCTTAGGTATCTTTACAGTAGGTGCATTGATTGCTAACTATGGTTCTACAACTGTTCGTATTGCAATTGCTGATCCAGCTATTAATGTTCAGTCATTATTAGATGGTATCCTTCCTAAATTGATTCCATTGTTAATCACTTGTGGTTTATATGCATTGATCAAAAAGGATGGACTCCAATCAAATGTATCGTATTGATTTTGGTTGCAGGTATCGTTGGTTGTGCATTCGGTATCTGGACAGGTGATTCTAAAGCTATCGATGAAAATGGTGCAGGAATTAACGGTGGATATAAACCATTGGTTGAATGGTATGAATACCCAGCTCCAGCTGCTCCAGAAAAAACTGGTCAGGAAGCTTGGGATGCAACTCAGAAAATTGTTGATCAGTTAAATGAAAATGGTGTTAAAGTAACAATGCCAGAATAGTTAATAAACTAAGTTTTGTAACTATATTTTTTTAAGAGGACCATGAATTGTCCATGGTCCTTTTATTTTTAAAATTTATATATTATAATTAGAGAGCAGTTTTTGGAGGTGCTTCTACTATGAAAGATAAGAAATATCCAGTACTTTATGCAACAAATTTAATGGGTACTTTGTATAAACATTGTTCGATTCATCCAACCGTATATTTTAATATTCGATTGAATGAGGATATGTTAAAGTCAGATGAAGATTATCAATCATATATGGAACAAATTATTGATGAGTGCTATGTCAATATTGTTAATAAGTTTACATTCAGTCAAGCATTGAAGGTTACAAAGAATAAGATTCCATTTATTATTTTCAGAGGTAATGTAGATAAAGGTATGGTTAAGCAGTTTTGTAGAACGTTGTTAGATGAAGTTTCATTTTCTACAAAAGCAAGTCATGTTGCTGATTATATGATGATTGATACAATGTTTATGCAAATCGGAAAAGCTCCTAAGTTTTTACAGAGTTAATTCAGTGGGTGATAAATTATCTGAAACAGATTTCTTATCGTTGTATGGAGAAACTTTAGAAAGCAGTGAAAAACCAGAAGATGCTGGCTGGTTAACAACTTATTATGATTTTAAGAGAGGGCCTGCTAAGTCAGAAGAAGAGCAGGAAGAAATTGTTGCGTGGTAAAGAGGTGTTTGTATGGCAAATATGAAAAACAAGAGATCAAATCGTGTAAAACAGGTTGATAAAAAACTACACCTGAAATCGGTGGTATGAATGTATATTTTGATTCACGTCAAAGACCAGTGTACTATGATCGTTTTTCAAAAAGAGCATACTTGTTAAAAGATGTGGAGAAAACATATCAATTGTATAGTATGCGTTTCTTTTTAGGAATCGCTGCAATTGTCATTATCTATGCATTTAAACTTCCTTTATGGCTTTGTGTTGTTTTAGGTATTGCAGTGTATGCTTTTATGGAATTTAAATTTAGAAGATTTTTATCAAATTTAACACAAATGACAAATTTTGTTCCGGAAAAGAAAATAAGTAAGGTAGATGCTGAAAGACAAAAAGCCTTTAAATAAAGTAATCTTAAAAATTGTCTTATTTATTTTATTAGCAACCTTGCTGGTAATAAATGTAAAACAGCAGGGTTATACAGGTGTTGTTTTGTATCTGAACTATGCTTTTGCTGTGGCTTCAGTTTTTATGGCATTGTTTGAATTGTTTGCGTGTTTAACAAAAAAACAAGAAATAAAAAATATAGGAATTATTTACTTAATGTTTTATATTCTTAAAAGATTGGATGGAAGAAAATGAAAAAATTTATTGATTATACTGTTGTTTGTAGTTATATTAGCTTGTATTCCATTAGTGATGCGTAAGTTATCTTGGAATAAAATCGTAAAGGCTCTTGAAAAAAGAAGATTTTAACAAATATTACAAATCAATTGACTCTTTTATGTGTAAAGTATCCTATTCTGCATTTGATAGAGAAAATATGCGTTTGTCAGGATATATGAGTGAAGGACGCAAAGATGATGTTGAAAATCAGTTTGCAATGATGAAAAATATGCGTGTAAAAGCAAAATACAAAATTGCTTTGGGGAATAGAGGGTTTTACTATTATTTAGAGCAGGGACGTGCAAAGAAAGCTCGTGATATGATTGATTTTGTTAAGGCAAATGGTGGAGAAAATGTTTGCAGGGATTTAGAAATGGTTGACAAAGTCGCTCTTTGAGCAGACTTTGTCATTCGGTCTTTTTTTATCCCCACTTTTGTATAAAAAACAGGTGATTTTAAGCTATCATTTACCAAAAATCACCTAGTAAAAAGGAATCTTTCTACCACTTTTTTTAAATTGGTTTTATATATTTTCAAAATATATAGTTTGTCAACAACCATCGGACGTCTTGCTTTCAGACAGATGTTTGGAGCAGAAGGATATGAAGTAGTAGCAATCAATGACTTGACAAGCCCTAAAATGCTTGCTCACTTATTGAAATATGATTCATCTCAGGGTAAATATGCTCTGGCTGATAAAGTTTCTGCTACAGAGGATTCTATCATTGTTGATGGAAAAGAAATCAAAATTTATGCAGAGGCAGATGCAACAAACTGTCCTTGAAGGGGGAGAACTTAAAGTAGACGTAGTTCTTGAGTGTACAGGATTCTATACTTCTAAAGCAAAAGCTTCTGCTCACATCGAAGCAGGTGCTCGTAAAGTTGTTATTTCTGCACCAGCAGGAAACGACCTTCCTACTATCGTATACAACGTAAACCATGACACATTGAAACCAGAAGATACAGTAATTTCTGCAGCTTCTTGTACAACAAACTGCTTGGCTCCTATGGCTAAAGCATTGAATGACCTTCGTCCGATCAAATCCGGTATCATGAGCACAATTCACTCATATACAGGAGATCAGATGACCTTGATGGTCCTCAGAGAAAAGGTGATCTTAGAAGATCATCGTTCCAAACAGCACAGGTGCTGCTAATCGGTCGTAATTCCAAACAGCTCAGGTGTACCATGTCCTACAGGTTCTAAACTATCTTGTAGCAGTTGTTTGAAGAATGCTACTCAGACAATGGTATCTCCTATGGATGATGGAAATACACAGGTACAGGTTGTATCTTGGTATGACAATGAAAACTCTTATACAAGCCAGATGGTAAGAACAATCAAATACTTCTCTGAATTGGCTTAATTCAAGATTTATTAGAGTGATACAAAAACCGGATGTATTTCCGGTTTTTGTGCTTGTTTTAGAAGTTTGCGTTTCAAAAGTTGGTAAAAAGGTATATACTAGTATTGTAGAGGTGGATTATGGCAAAAGAAAAAATTAACCAATGAAGATACAGAAGAAAATGTAGATCCGTTAGATGCTAGTATATGGAAGATATGAAAAAAGCGGGTTTACAGGAAGAGTTTTTAAACCAGTTTTCTAAACTAATGAAGGAACTGGACGAAAAAGAAAAATAAGTTTGAAAAGTTGAATTTTATGATAAAGGTTGATATACTATAACAAAACTGATGACAAAGGAAAAGTAGTCTTATTATGAGCAAATAGCGAATTCTGGATGGTGGAAGCAGAAGTGTGAAGATAAGGTGAATGCCCCTTTGAGGGATTTTTCGATAACGTAGAGAAATACGTGGGATACAGCGTTAATGTATCTAGAGGTGGAAGCATTTTTCAAGTAAAGTGGAACCGCGCTAAGGCGTCTTTACAGTAAGTGCTTTTTTTTATTTCTAAAGGAGGAAGATTTATGAAACTATTTAATAGTATGAGTCAAAAAATAGAGGAATTTAAGCCTATTACAGAAGGACAAGTAAGTATGTATGTATGCGGGCCTACGGTTTATAACTATCCACATATTGAAATGCAAGACCAATTGTAGTATTTGATACGTTGAAACGTACATTTATGGCACTTGGATACAAGGTGAAAATGGTATCAAACTATACAGATGTAGATGATAAAATTATCAAAGTTGCGAAAGAATGCGGAATTAGTGAAAAGGAAGTAACAGAAAAATTTATAAAGGCTTATAATGATGATCGTTTAGCTCTTCATGCAATGATGCCGGATGCAGCACCAAAAGTTACGGAAACGATGGATGCCATTATTGCGTTTATTGATTTACTAGTAAAAAAAAGAACATGCTTATGTGGTTGATGGGGATGTGTATTTCCGTGTAAGCAGTGTGGAAAACTATGGAAAATTAAGCAATCAGCAAATTGATGATCTAATGGTAGGTGCTCGTATTGATGAAAACAGCAAGAAGGAAAATCCATTGGACTTTACCTTGTGGAAACGTACAGAAGAGGGGATTAAATGGGAATCACCTTGGTCTGTAGGAAGACCGGGCTGGCATACAGAATGTGTTGTTATGATCAACAAAGAGTTTGATGGGAACCATTTGATTGATATTCATGGCGGGGGAATGGATTTAAAATTTCCACATCATGAAAATGAAATTGCACAGTCTAGAGCTGCTTATGAAACAGGAATTGCCAATTACTGGATTCACAATGGTATGGTAAATATTGATGGGGAAAAAATGAGTAAATCGCTTGGCAATGTTATTTGGGCAAAAGATATGATTGAAAAAATCGGTGGAGATACTCTTCGCTGGCTGTTCTTATCCTCTCATTATCGCAGTCCTTTAAATATTAATGAAGAAGCAATCGAAACAGCTAAAAAAGAATTAAACAAAGTTAAAACGCCTTTAAAAACAAGCATATGTAAAAAGCAGGTCTTGCAGGTGTAGATTTAAAAGAAGAGTATGATGTAGAAAGTTTTCATACATTCCTTACTGCAATGGAAGATGATTTGAATACACCGAATGCTTTTGCGGCTATTTTTGATGTGGTAAAACAGTTGAATCAAGTTGTACGTCAAAAGAGATTGATTTTACTGCATTAGGATTAAAAGTAAATGCAGTTGAAAAAATGTTAGATGTATTAGGAATTGAAAATCATCGAATCGTTTTAAGTGAAGAAGATAAAAACTTGCATGCAGAGTGGAAAAGTGCTGTTGCGCAAAAAGATTTTGAACTTGCAGATAAATTCCGTGCGCAATTAATAGAGAAGGGGATTTTGTAATGCTTTTACAGGAGTATAATGGAACTTCTCTTGCTTACATGGGAGATGCTGTTATGTCACTGTTCGTAAGGGAAATGCTTTTTATCAAAAGGATATCAAAAACCTAATGTTCTGCAGAAAAAAGTGTGGAATGGGTAAGTGCAAAAAGCACAGGCACGTTTTTGGAAGTTTTGGAAACAGAAGGTTTTTTTTTACAGAGGAGGAATGGGGAATCGTTCTTCGCGGAAGAAATACGAATCCAAAACGAAAGCGAAAAATGCAGATGTGATAACGTATCGCAAGTCAACTGGTTTAGAAGCAATCTTTGGCTGGCTGTATTTAAACAGGACTATAAGCGTTTAAAAACTTTGTGGGAGCGCATTGTTGAGATAGGAGAGAAATCATGACACAATATGTATATGGGAAAATGTCGTTCGCTCTCTTTTAGAAGATAACAAGAAGATTTATGAAATTCTTCTTGCAGATGGTATGAAAGATAAAGAGATTGAAACATTAATACGACAAAGAAATATAAAACTAAGAGTTTTAGGAAGAAAGAAAATGGATCAGTTTCTAAATGCGACAAATCATCAGGGAATTGCAGCTAAAATTGACGATTACAAAACATATGAACTTGATGAGCTTTTTAGAAAGTATACCAAAGGGAAAGACTCCATTGCTTGTTATGTTAGATGGATTGGAAGATCCTCACAATTTAGGGGCAATTCTTAGAACATGCGATTGTGTAGGAGTTGATGGAGTCATTATTGGAAAGCATCGAAATGTGAAACTAACACCAACAGTTGCCAAGGTTAGTACTGGTGCAATTGATACTGTAAAAGTAAGTATGGTAACAAATCTTGCACAAAGTATTAAGTATTTAAAAAACAGGGTTATTGGGTTGTTGGTGCAGACTTGCATAACTCTCGTGACTATCGTGAAGGACAATACGATGTTCCACTTGTATTAGTAGTAGGAAGTGAAGGATTTGGAATTAGTCCATTAGTAGCGAAAACTGTGATTACTGTGTTCGACTTCCTATGGAAGGAAGTGTTACTAGCTTAAATGCAAGTGTTGCGTGTGGTATTTTGTTATATCAAATATATAATGGAAGAAATCCAGTAGATTTCTAGGTGAAAAATATGAAAGCCAATGTTACAGAGTTTCTAGATAATGAATTATTGTATATGATTCATCAGGGAGATGAACAGGCTTTGCAAATTTTATTTAAAAAATATGAAATGAGAATATATATAATGATTTATCAATATATAGGAATAAACTCTGCTGAGCAGCAGGATAAAGAAGAAATGAAACAATTAGCGTATATTAAGCTAATGCAGGCAGTGAATTCTTTTCGAGAAGAGAAAATCACTAGTTTTGCGTATTTTTATCAGCAAATTTTAAAAATGCCTTTGTAGATTATTTTAGAAATAAAAGCAGAGGAATATATACTGTTTCTTTACAAGAGTTAGAAGCTAAAGAGGGGGATAATGTTTATAAAGAGAATGAAACGGAAAAGTATCTATAAATCAAGAAGAGCTACAGTATTTGTTGAGGAAGAAAGGAATTCAATTAAAAAGATTGAAATGAAAGTCTTGCATTTAAGATTGCAGGGATATTCATATCAGGAGATTTCATCCAGTTTGAATATTTCAAATCGACAAGTTGAATATATTTTAAGAAAATTACGTAATAAAAAGAATAATTGACTTCTTGAGGTGGTTTATGATAAAGTTATTAGGCAAAGAAAGAGGTGTTTTTCATGAGTGATAAAGTAATTTTGACATGCACCGAATGTCTTTCACGAAATTATACAACTACCAAAAATAAAAAAACGCATAATGAGCGTATTGAATTGAAAAAGTATTGTAAAAAATGTGGAAAGCATACTATTCATAAGGAAACGAAATAGGAGGGATGAGTGGATGAAATGGTTCAGTATTAACGGGATTTTAACCGAAATGAAGAGAATACGCTGGCCAAAGGCAAAAAGATTTGTTTCATGACAGCGGAATCTGTGTCGTTTTTGTGTTGTTTTTAGGAATTTTCTTTTTTTCCTTTGCCAACTTGTTTCTTCTGGCTTCCTTAAGTTAATTGGAATGTAGGAGGGAATTTCAAGATGGCTGAAGAAAATAAAAAACAATGGTATGTAGTTAATACATATGCCGGACATGAAAACAGAGTTAAAGAGAATTTGGAACGTCGTATTGAAACAATGGGTCTGCAGGATTTCTTGTTTCGTATCGTTGTAGCAGAAGAAAAGAAATTGAATATAAAAATGGAAAAGAAGTTGAAAAAACAACGAATTTATTTAGCGGATACTTATTTGTAGAAATGATCATGACTGACGAAGCGTGGTATATTGTTCGTAATACACCGGAGTTACTGGGTTTATCGGATCTAGTGGTGGAGGGGCAAAACCTTTCCCTGTCGCAGAAGAAGAAATGGAAAATATTCTACGCAAACTAGGAATTACTGATAAAAAGTTCAGGTTGATTTCGGGTAGGGAGATCGTGTTCGTATCTTAAGCGGTGCTTTTTTCTAACATAGAAGGAACTGTTGAAGAAATGGACGATGATAATCAGATTGCGGTAGTATTGACAATCCTGTTTGGTAGAGAGACACCAACAGAAGTTGGATATAGTGAACTAGAGAAAATTGAACTTTAAAAGGGACGAAAGTCCTTTTTATTTTGACAAAATATGCATTTTTGTTTTTTATAATGATAGCAGGAAGTGAGCAAATGAAAGAAAGAGCAGGGATTATATTTGGAATTGGTGGTTGCTTTTTTGCTGGTAAAACCATATTTTGATATGAAAGAAATACTGCCTGTTTTTGAAAAAATGATACATGAATGCTGGCCAATGTTATTGGTTATGATCGGAATGTTTCTTATAAAACCATCAAAAAAGCAAATGCGAAGAAAACGTTAATCTTGCATAAAGTTAAAGTTTTCGATAAGATGGTATCATAAGAAAGCAGGGGATTATTTGAAAACATATTTGATTGATTTAGATGGTACCATGTATAGAGGAGATGGACAGATTGAAGGAGCAATACCTTTTTATTGAAGAATTAATAAAAAAAACCAGCCATTTTATTTTCTTACAAATAATTCGAAACGAACAAGAAAACAAAATGTAGAGCATATGGAAAAGGTTGGTTTTCACGGTATTAAAGAAGAGCACTTTTTTACATCTGCTATGGCGGCAGCTCGCTATGCGAAAAAAACATATAGCGGGAAGATATGCATATTATGTAGGACAAGATGGTCTGAAAGAAGCATTAGAAGAAAATGGTTTTATCCTAAGTGAAAAAAATGTGGATGTTGTATTTGTAGGTTTTAAATACGGAGGCTACTTATAAGGAGTATTCTAAAGCTTTAGGATATTTATTGAAAGGTGCAAAACTTATAGGTACAAATAATGATCGCATTTTGGCTCAAAAGATGGCTTTAGCATTGGAAATGGTTCCATTGTGGCGATGTTTGAATATGCCAGTGGACAAAAAGTCCAAAAATTGGAAAACCTCATGAAACGATTCTTTTAGAGGCTTTGGATTATTTTGATAAAACAAAGGAAGAAGTTATTTTGATTGGGGATAATTTGGAAACTGACATCTTGTTAGGAAATCGATGTGATATTGAAACTATTTTTGTGACAAGTGGAGTTCATCAAAGAGAAGATATAGAAAAATTGGGCATACATCCAGATTACATTGTGGATAATCTTTGTGAATTATTAAAAGAGTAAGATATTTGTGAGAGAGAATTCGCAAAAGTTCTTTCTCTTTTTTTGATATGTGCTATACTTTGAGTGTAATGTGAAGAATAAGGAGGACTATTCATATGTCAATTATTGTTGATGTACATGCAAGAGAAATTTTTAGATTCTAGAGGAATCAACAATCGAAGTTGAAGTAAGAACTGCTAGTGGATTCTTCGGACGTGCTATGGTTCCAAGTGGAGCAAGTACAGGTGAGCGTGAAGCGTTAGAACTTCGTGACGGTGATAAAGCTCGTTTCTTAGGAAAAGGTGTTTAAAAGCTGTAGATAACGTAAATAACGTTTTAGCTGACGTTGTTAGAGGAATGGATGTTACAAATCAGGCTGCTATCGATAAAGCATTGATTGAAGCTGATGGTACAAAAAGATAAATCAAAATACGGAGCAAATGCTATTCTTGGTATTTCTTTAGCTGTAGCAACATGCTGCTGCTGATTGCTATGGATTGCCATTATATCGTTACTTAGGAGGAATTAATGCAAAAACTCTTCCAGTTCCAATGATGAACGTATTGAATGGTGGTAGCCACGCTGACTCTTCAGTTGACTTCCAGGAATTCATGATCATGCCTGTAGGTGCTAAGAGCATTAAAGAAGCTATTCGTATGGGTGCTGAAACTTTCCATGCTTTGAAAAAAGTATTGAAAAACAAAGGACAGGTTACTGCTGTTGGTGATGAAGGTGGATTCGCTCCAAACTTGGAAGATAACGAAGCTCCTTTAAAATGTATCATGGAAGCTATCGAAGCTGCTGGATACAAACCGGTGAAGAAATCTGCATTGCTATGGACGTAGCTGCTAGTGAATTCTATAATACTGAAACAGGTATGTATGAACTTACAAAATCTGGACAGGGAACAAAAACTACTGATGAAATGATCGCTTGGTACGATGAATTAGTAGAAAAATATCCAATCATCTCTATCGAAGATGGATTAGGTGAAAGAGATTGGGACGGATGGAAAAAACTTACTGAACACTTAGGTAAGAAAATCCAGTTGGTTGGAGATGACCTATACGTTACTAACCCTGCTATTCTTCAGGAAGGTATCGATAAAGACATCGCTAACTCTATCCTAATCAAAGTTAACCAGATCGGTACTTTTAACTGAAACTTTCGATGCTATGGAACTAGCTAAGAAACACGGATATACTGCAGTAGTATCTCACCGTAGTGGAGAAACTGAAGACACTACAATTGCTGATATCGCAGTTGCATTCAATGCTGGTCAGATCAAAACTGGTTCAATGTCAAGAACAGATCGTATTGCTAAATACAACCAGTTGATTCGTATTGAAGAAGAATTAGGTGATGTTGCAGTATTCGGGGAAAATCTGCATTCTATAACATCTACAAACACTAAGATATGATGTTTAAAGGTGCGCTTATGGCGCGCCTTTTTCGTTTCTTATGAAAAAACATAAAATAGGTTGTTTTTCTGAAGAGTGTTTGTTATACTATTAAAGTACTTGATTACAGGAAAGGAGGACTATACATGGGCGTTTTAGAGATAGTTTTAATGATTTCAGCGGTCATATTAATAATACTCTCCTTATTGCAAAGCGGTAAATCAGATGGTCTGAGCGGAGCTTTTGGGGGAAGCGATGGATTAAACCTATTTGCAAATGTTAAAGAACGAGGATCTGAGAAAGTGATTTCCAATATTACACTTATTACAGGGATCGTATTCTTTGCTCTTGTAATTATTATCCGTATTATTAAATAAGGCCGCAATGGTCTTTTTCTTTGCTTATTGTAATGGAAAGAAATAAGATGTGGTATAATGAATAAGAGATATTTGCCTTTGTTTGGAGGGATGAGAATGAAAAAAGAAAATGGAAATATTAGATTTGCTGCATGATTCTTCTTATAAAGGAATGACTACAGCTGAGCTGTCTTGTTACTTTCAAATGGAAGACAGTGCCTCCTTTACAGAGTTGTTAAAATATTTGAATGAGCTAGAAGGAGAACGTTTAATTGCAAGAGATTCTAGGGAACGTTATTTTTTGAGTTCTCATTTAGGATATGTTACAGGAACATTGCGTGTGAATCCAAAGGATTTGGTTTGTAGATACAACGGACACAAGTTTTTATATTGCGAAAGAGGCGTTAGGCCTTGGAATGGACAAAGATATCGTATACGCGAAAAGCTGGACAAATAATGATGGCAGCGTAGAAGGAGAAGTTATTGATGTTATTGAACATCATATTACACATATTGTAGGTGTCGTAAAAATAAAAGAGGGAAGAAGGTATTTTTTACCGGATTCTCCTATTTTAAATCGAAGATTTAGAATTACTAATTATGAGGATTTTCATTTGGTCAATGATTCAAAAGTGTTGTTGAAGATTGATAGTTATGGTGCTACATTAAAATGTCATATTGAAAAAGAGATTGGATATAAATATGATCCGGGGAATTGATATTTTAAGTGTACTTTTAGAAAAAGATATTAATCAGAATTCAGTGATGCTGTCATGAAAGAAGTGATGCAGATTGAAGAAACGGTACAAGATGAAGAATTAAGAAATCGTGAAGATTTACGTTCGCTATTGACAATTACTATTGATGGAGAAGATGCACGTGATTTGGATGATGCGATTTCTATTGAAAGAATACCAGAAGGATATCGTCTGTATGTTCATATTGCAGATGTATCGTATTATGTAAGAGAAGGAAGCGAAATTGATAAGGAAGCATATCATCGTGGAACATCTGTTTATGTTGTTGATCGTGTAGTTCCTATGCTGCCACATGCATTATGCAATGGGATTTGTTCTTTAAATCCCCATGTTGATCGTTTGACTTTAACTTGTCAGATGGATATAAATCGCAAGGGAGATGTTATAAACTATAAAATTTTCCCGAGTGTTATTAACAGTAATGAAAGAATGACGTATACAAATGTTAATAAAATATTAGAAGGGGATGAAAAAGTCCAGAAACGCTATCCTTACCTTTTGGATATGTGTATTCAAATGAAAGTGTTATCCGATATCATTCGAAGACGCAGAGAAAAATTAGGGGCAATTGATTTTGATACAAGAGAGGCAAAAATTTTGTTGATGAGAAAGGTAAACCTAAAGATATTGTTTTGCGTGAAAGAAAAGATGCAGAGCGTATGATCGAGGATTTTATGATTGCCGCAAATGAGACTGTTGCTACACATGCGAAATGGATGGAAATTCCATCGATGTATCGTGTGCATGAGCAGCCAGAACCAAAAAGATACGCGAATTTGCCAGAGTAGCAAAAGTTTTAGGCTATACGTTCGAGGGGGGTATCCAAAATGTATATCCAATGCAGCTGCAAAGTCTTTTAAAAAGAGGCGAAAGGGCAAGATAATTATTTTGTGCTTTCTAGTTTTATGTTAAGAAGTATGCAGAAAGCACGTTACGATAATCGCTGTTTAGGTCATTTTGGTTTAGCTTTGAAAGAATATTTACATTTTACTTCTCCTATTCGAAGGTATCCCGATTTAATTGTGCATCGTATGCTTAGAAAATATGTTTTCAATTCCAATACGAATACAGAAAAAATGAATAGTGATGAAAATGGTGTGAAGAAGCTGCTATACAGGCAAGTGATCGTGAACGTAATGCCGTAGATGCAGAACGTGAAGTAGATGATATGAAGAAAGCAGAATATATGGAAAAATATGTAGGTTCTGTATTTGATGGCGTAGTCAGTGGAATTACAAAATTTGGAATGTTTGTTGAGCTGGAAAATACAGTAGAGGGATTGGTCCATATCGCAAGTTTGCAAGACGATTATTATCACTAGGACGAAACTACACATTCCTTAATTGGAGAGCATACAGCAAAAGTATATCGCATGGGACAACATGTGCGTGTGAAATGTATAGGCGCCGATCGTTTTAAGCGAGAGGTAGATTTTGAAGTGCTGGTACAGAAATCCAAGAAAAAAAAGTCCGCTATTAAAACAGCAAAATCGCTTAACTAAACAGGATAGAACTAGAAATCGAAGACGAAGAAAACGGAAAGGCGGAAGATTATGACATCTGGAAGAAAAGTGATTGCGTTTAATCGAAAAGCATCACATGAGTATTTTCTGGAAGATCGCTTTGAAGCTGGATTGGTTTTAAAAGGAACAGAAATAAAATCTATTCGAAAGGGACATGTCCAATTAAAAGATGCTTATATTAGTTTTACGAATGGGGAAGCATTTATCAAAGAAATGCATATTCCAGAATATGTATTTGGGAATCGCTTTAACCATGATGAAACAAGAATAAGAAAATTACTTCTGCATAAACTAGAAATACGAAAACTTCAGCAGAAAGTGAAATTGAAGGGATACACGGTGGTTCCAACTTCATTGTATTTAGAAAAAGGAAAAGCGAAACTGGAAATTGCACTTGCTAGAGGAAAAGATTTACATGATAAACGAAATGCGCAAAAAGAAAAAAGATGCAAAACGCGAAATTGAAAAAGCAATGAAAAATCATTGGTAATGCATGTTGTAGTTTGCTTATAAATGTGGTAAACTACAACTGCTCGTATTTGGGGGTGTACTGGTTTCGACAGGGTTATGCTTGGTACAGATGGCAGTCGAGTGGTTACGTAATAACCAATTAAATTTAAACGGAAAAACTAAATTAGCTAACATCTTTGGTGGAAACCAGAGAGTTGCTTTCGCTGCTTAATTAACCGACATAGGTTCGCAGCCGCCACTATCTTTTTCTCCTTTGGTTAGATAGAAGAGCGAATAAGATACAAAGGATAAGATAATCATTTGTCTATGAATGGTTATACGAAAATTAAATAGACACCTCAGCAGGAGTGGTTCATGATTACCTGCTGAATATTTGTCATGAACTAAACTGTAGAAGTCTGTACGTGGGGCTGGTTCTGGACAGGGGTTCGACTCCCCTCACCTCCAATTAATAAGTTATTTAAGCCTTTAAGTAAAAGGCTTTTTTAATACTTTGTTGTCTAAGTGGACTAAAATGGACTAATAATTTTAAAGGATAACACTTATTTATTCCTGTTTTTCATATAAAATATCCAATGCGAGCTTAAGGTCATTTCTTTGCTGGGCATATATGTGTGCGTAGGTTTTGCGCAGCTCGACAACGTGTGTCCCAATCGCTCGGCAATCAGAGTATCGTCAATCTTGGATGCGATAAGTGCGGAAGCGTGCGAATGCCTGAACCCATGCGGCGTGATTCTTTTCACACCTGCTAGTTCAATATATCTGTCCGTAACGCGCGAGAGTAGTACGCGATAGAGGACGTATGTCGCCAAAGACGAAGTAGCTGTCTGAAAAGCCGTCCTGTTTCTGGGCGTAATCGTATCTTTTCTAAGCAGATCGTGCAAGTGTTTTTTGCATGTCAATCACTCTTTCGCTGTTCTTGTTTTTTTGACGGTAGTAATCTTAATGCCTTTCTTTTCGAGTTTTGCTGGTAATGCTCTGAGCTATCGTTATCTTATCGTTTGCGAAGTCGATGCAATCCCACGTAAGTGCGAATAGCTCGCCCTCTCGAACTCCTGTGCCGTACATAAACTCAAATACCTCTTTCCAGTAGTCACTGTCTACGTACTTTATAAAGTTTTCATATTCCGACTGCTCCCAGAATTTGGACTCCTCCGACTTCTTTTTTACGACCTTTTCCGTATCTCTGTATTTCTTTACATTGGTGCATGGGTTATAGCGCAGCCGTCCTTTCTTGACCGCATAGCTAAGGTATTTACTGAGCACGTTAAGAGCATGATTGATGGTCTGCTCAGCATATCGTCCAGTCACATTTCCTTGCTTATCCAGTTTCGGCTTGTTTATCATGTGTATCTTGAACTGTTCGACCTGACTGGATTCTATTTCATCAACGAAGCGGGCTGCCAAAGACATCCTGTATATGATTATGATAATACGATTCATCGCCAATGAGCGTAGACTCCTTGACATTATAGGCCGTGTACTCCTCTGCATACATCTCTACTAGGCTATCCAATGTGATTCGGCTCATGGGGCCTCTGATCTTTGAGAGGAACTTTTCCTCGGCGGCCTTTGCTTCTGATTTCTTGCTAAATCCTCTTTTCTTATAATCGTGGTATTTTCCGTTATGTCTTTGTATTTTCCAGAGTATACCATTTTCCCGTCTTCTTATCTTTATTTACGGACATAAAAAAACCTCCTATCTTTCATAGTTAAGTTATGGTATAATAGGAGTGCTTAATAATCTAATTGTGTCGAAAAAATATTAAGCACTTTAGGCACTCTCTGCTGTCCGGCAGAGGGTGTCTTTTTTTATTTGTCTAGTTCTTTAAGCTCATTAAGTATTTCAGCGTCTATTGCTTTTCTTTGGGCGTCTATTTTATCAAGTTCTGGCTGCACGTATTTTTCATACCACTCGTCATCAGGTAAGTCGTACTGGCTTTCGTCCTCATCGTCATATTTTGATTTTAGAACAAGACTTTCATCCGGCTCGTTATGCGGAATGTGACTAAGACAACTTGTAAGCCCGCTCTGTATGATACGTTCTAATTCATTCGCCCTCAAAATATCTGAATGGTAAGGCAACTTGGTAAGCTTTTTCTACTGATTTAGATAGGTTACCAGCCTCATTTAGTACCTTATGTAAATTGCCCATAATTCTAGGTCCAACGAAAACTTTATCTATAGGATCTATGCTATTTGAATCATTTAGACCGCTTAAGTCTAAATATACTGATAGTACATAGTAGTCTAATGCCTCCTCATAAAACTTATTTTTTCTTAGACTTTCGGCGTAAAGATAGGCAGAGTAAGACGCACTTACCCAACTACTGCCGCTTAAATGCCCTGGTTACTTCAAGTTTTAAGCTGTGATTCTACCGGCTTAACATTTCTTCCCATAATTTACCAATCCTTTCCTTATTGTTTTTTCTGTATAATATTTCTACATTGTTTTCCGTTACACCCCCGTAAAGGAGGTGGTCTTTATGAACTAACCCGCCGGAGTCGCTTAGTCGGCTCCTGTTTTTATTTTGGGGAGGGCTAGAAAATGAAAAACAATGATTACAGACGCTTCATTATAAATATGGTCAATCATATTCACAGTAATTTTGCGTTAAAAGAAATCTACTTGTTCGTACAGAAATTTTTCATAAGAAACAAGTAGTGAGGCGAGGGCGATCTATTCGCCCTTTTCCTTTAAAAAAAGATACTCTGCAGGTATTCTTTTATGACCTCACGTTTTTCATGTGGCAGCTGCATATATCTTTGCACTATCAGCTTGTCGAGTTCGTCTAACTCGTACTCCTCGGCCACCTCATCAAGGAGTGTCTCTGGTAAGTCTGAGAACATATCGCCGATACCCTCTATAAGCCATGCGTAGTTAACGTTGAACTCTCTGCATATAGACTTGATCGTCTGCTCGCTAGGGTTACGAGTGCCCTTTTCCATATTAGAAATAGAGGCTCTTGTAACTCCTATTTTTCTCCAAAAGCTTCCCGGCTTAAGGATAGAGTCTCTCTTAGAAGTTTAATACGTTCATTCATTTATACCACCTCCTCAATTGCTATAATACTCTTTTATATTTGCTTTGTCAACTACGCAAACAAATTTCATCTAAAAGTGTTGACAAAAGTTTCTAAGAATACTATACTGTAAGCGTAGAAACTAAATAAGTTTTCTACGACAATAGAAAAAGAATACTGAGACCTATGAGAAAACATAGCTATTTTACAAGTATTTAATTAGCGAGTAGGTATTGCCACAAATGTAGCGATACTTATAGCCCTTGTTAAGTAGTTTAACACAGCGGTGCTTATCGTCGGTCAAAACTTCAAGCGCCGTAATATTGAAAGACTTTTCTTACGAGCTTCACGGTATCAACCACTTTCTTAAACTAAAAGAGGTCTCAGTATTCCGACCTATTATATCAGCGGTAAAAAGTGCTGAAAAGAAAAAGCTCCAGCGCAGCAGGCTGGAGCGTGCAAAGACCTTAGAGGAAAAGAGGATATGGAACTATTTGATTAGGCAATATGTTACTTGTCGTGAAGTATCCCAATTTACTGATCCAGTAAATGCGATAACCTTTACATAATAGTTTTCTAACCGTGGTGGGGTTAGAAGTTACTATCTTTCGCATAACGCCACCTCCTTTCAACTAAGGAGACGACACAATGCCTCTGGTCTTTGCAATTCTATTATATCAAAAAGGAAAAGAGGATGGCATATGCAGAGAGCTTATATAAAAGGAAAGCTGGAATTTTTAAGGACACGGACGACTTGATAAGCACGCTTAAATGTGAGCACGGGGTTGACATAAGCGATGCGGCCATATCCGATACAGAGCGGGTAAAAGACGCTCTGGCGGAGGTAGAGAACGCGCTTGACCAGATTAACTACGTAGCTGAAATGGATAAGCTGGAGGATTAAGACTTCTAATTGAAGCAGAGAGAAACGCATGAGCAAGTCAAACAAGTTACAACTAATAGAAATAATCAGAGATATAGAAATGGGCTTAGACGAGCACGTTGAGGCCTATCGTATGGAAGCCCCGGAGCTACTAGACATAGAACTATGAGGCTTTTAAGCCTTAACGCTTATCTATCTATACCCCTATAGATAGGTAGGCGCTAGGGCTTGAAAATGCTCGAGATAATTCGAGACCTAGAAAGCATTAAAAAGGAGGCGAAAAGTATGCTTGACTACGAAAAGGAAAAGCAAGACGTCGAGGACTTCATCCAGTCCGGCGTAAAGAGGCTGTCGCGAGGCGACAAGCAAAGAGTGGCCGATATTCTGATGGGTATGCTCATGGCACAGCCAGAAGATAAGAAGCCACGTTATCCACGAGGCGGCGTACCTGCCCAATGCGGATAACATCATAGGCCTAGATCACAACCGAATAATGTAACAGATAGATCTAGGCCCTTTTATTTTTCAACTAGCGACACAATTAGGAGGTTAAACGTATGGAAAAATTAATAATCGAAAGAAGAGAAACACGCAAGAACAGACGAACTACAGTAGGAATGCGCGTAAATATCGATACATATCAGAAAGTAGAAAAGGCTGCTAACGACTGTAACTATTCTATGGTTGAGATGCTAGACATCTTGGTAAACTATGCCGTTTCAAACTTAGAAATCAAAAAGAACACTGAGGACAAATAGCATGGAAAAGTTAGATCTGAAAACAGAATTAGAATTAGAATTAGAACAGGCGTGGGGTATTAAGGCGATAGTTTACTACGGCAAAGAAAGCCAAAGCATAGTAGCTATCGAAGAACTTAGCGAACTGCAAAAGGAACTGTGCAAAATGCTTAGAGGAATAGGGAAGCACAGAGCACTTAGCAGAAGAAATCGCAGATGTAGAAATCATGTTATGCCAAATCAAGGAGCTATATGCCCCGGACCCTATGCTGATTAACGCTCAGATCCTTTTAAAGACCAAGCGCCAGATAGACAGGATAGCTAATGCTTAATCTAAGCAAGCTGGAGCTGGATAGCGAGGTGTGGAAGAAAGTACCAGATACCGAGAACATGTACGTAAGCAATATGGCTGGGGTTAAAAGAGTACTGAAAACCAAGGAGCGCTATCTGCAGCCTTACTTTAAGAAAAGAAAACCGCCTTACTTTGTCAAGGTAAATGGCAAAGAAATCAAGCTGGCGGTACTGGTATGGCGAGTCTTCAAGGGCAACTATGACAGCAGTGTATACGGCATAGCGCATCATGTACTTACGACGGACGACCGCCTAGTTAACCTATACATGGCCAGCAAGAGGGAGCTTGGCTCCGGGTGACCGGAGGAAACACGAAAAGGTAAAGGGCATCTATAAAATGCGATAGGGATAAAAGAATAATCTACGAATATTACAGAAATTCCGAGGGGACGCGGCCAGAGCCAATTTCTGCAGCTATCAGACCATCCCGGACAGCTGCAATGGGAAGACCTGAAAGAACTGTACGGGATTCGATTTCCTGTGGGCTCCCAAAATTGAAAAACTATATTCCTAAAAAGGGAGACGATATGAAGCCGTGGACGTGGTTCTACGACCCGAAGTAAAGGAGTGATGTATATGGCCAAGAGAAAACTGGACACCACAAATTGAATACCACGCGCCTTGCGCTCATTACAAAAGGGGTTTCTGACGCGGGCGATATACAAGCTTTCGTGCCGTGCGGAAAGAACAAGGCAGCGCAGATCTTCAACGAGATACGCAGCGATGTAAAAAGCGAGGGACTGGAAAAACCGCAGCAAGGTCATACTCGCAAAGCGCATCTTAAACTACATGGGCCTTACGGCAGAGGGCATAACTGCTGCAGCAAAATTAGAAAGTAAGAGGTAAATAAAATGGACAAAAAAACATGGTAGAAAAAGCTAAGATCGTTGTCACGATATTCGAGGATGAAGATTCTATACAATGTGAAATTGAATTAAACGGTAATAGGAAACAAATGCTTGTAGCAGTTTCGGGCTTGGCGCATGAATTAAAGAAAAAATTGCCTATCGAACATCTTAGATTAGCGTTCAATTTAGGCCTCGAAAACGATGAGCTCTTTGATATTTGGGGAGGTAATGATATGAAAAGTATAAAAAGCATCTACTTAAAACGCAGGAAGAATTTAAAGGCGTGTCCAAAAGTGCGATGGCAATCGCACTAACGATAGAGACTGCGGTATGCGTGGTCCTTATAGGCACTCTTCTCGTAACAGGAAAAGCCGGAGGCTTCGAACTACCTTATAGATGACGTTCTGGATACCAATACCGACTGGAGAAAAAACTGTACGACGCACAGACAGACGCGGACACCTACAAAAGCCTGTATGAAAAAGCTAGCTTAAAGATAAGCAAATGAAGAGCTATAGGAGAGGATTCGAGGATAGATGTGATAATCACAACGAAAGACGAGCTCACGTCTTTTATGGAGAAAAAAGGACTTACGGAGTTCTATGTCCGTCCTATCTATACGACCTCTCCGAGAAGTACGGCATCGACCCGGGGTTTGTCTCGGCGACGTTCATACTCGAAACCGGCTGGGGGAAAGAAAGCGAGCCATGGCTGGACGGCTACAATCCTGCAGGAATTACCTGCGGGTCGGGATACTGCGGTTATGATAGCCCAGAGCAGGGAATGGAAGAGATGTACAGGCTACTCAGGGCATATGCCGATGGATCTATCAAGTATATAGGCAAACGAACGACCGTAAAAAGCCGTAAAGGGACAAATGGTGCGAAAGCGAAGACCTGTCGGAACTCTTAACGCTATGGAGGTCGATCATGACTAAGGAAGAAATCAAGCTCATAAAGGAGCAGCAGGCCCAAATCGAAAAGGGCTATAAATATCAGATAAAACGACTGGAGGAAGATCTGCAGACTGCCAAAGGCGAACTGTCCACGGCAGCAGAGCAGGTCGATACACTATCCGGGGAAAACGAGGCTCTAAGGAGCCAGATACAGCACTTGCAGAGTGGCTTATCGGGCGAGGAAATATCTACTACGAAGATTAAAGCCCGTAGCTATATAACCATTGATATTAAAGGAGGAGACGACACAATGGAAATCAAAGTTTTAATCGAGGCGCCACAACTTGCCTCAGCAATTAACAACCTAGCAGCGGCACTAGGTAATGGAGCGGTAAAAGCTCCGGTCGCTAAGGATGTAACAGACTTAAGCGATGCAGACATCGTAGCTCTACCTAACGGGAAGACCCTAGAAAGTACACAATGTTTGACGTCTTGACCAAAGCCGCACAGGCTTTAAAGGAAGCCGATGTCGAATTGTACGAGGGGATCCTTTACAAGTATGTAGACCGAGGGTAAGAAATACAGTGCTATCGAGGCTAAGGACTGGGGCAAGGCGACCAATGAATTTAAAGCAGCGCTTAAGAAAGCAAAGACAAAGGACGCAGAGGACGAGGTAGAAGAGGAAGAAGCACCTCAAACCTACTAAACATGCTGGAAAGAAAACGAAACCTAAAGAAGAACCGGAAGAAGTAGAAGAACCAGAAGAGGACGACTACTCAGATACGGAAACCGAAGAGCCTAGACTTTCACAGTCCGAGATCAGAAAGCTGGCAGCCAAGGCAAGCAGCCGGGGCGTAATGGTCGGACAGATCATGAAAAGAGGTAACCGGCGTACTTAAAGTCTCATTAATTCCAAAGGAAAAATACAATGCTTTCGAAGATGCTCTAAGAGCGGAAATGGAGGAGTAGTATGGAAAAAGAAATCAATCACGCAGAAAGGGACCACGCGCTGCTTAGCGCGTCTGGTGCCAAGCGCTGGCTGGCATGTACGCCCAGCGCACGCTTAGAGGAGTATTTTCCGGAGCTTACGAGTGCTTATGCCGAAGAGGGTACAAAAGCTCACGAGACGGCAGAAAAGGTACTCAGCGCCTTAATTGAGGGGCGCAGACGTCCAGCTTTCAAAATGAAGAGATAAAAGAAATCGCCAGAAATGTACAGCCTTACGTAGATTACGTGTGGAATCTATACAACGATTTGCAAGAACAACACGGGGACGCCGTAATATTCGGAAACACGCGTAGACTTTAGCGACTATGTACCGGAGGGGTTCGGTACGGGCGACGTTATCATCATCAGCGATACGACTCTGCATATCATCGATCTAAAGTACGGAAAAAGGCGTACCGGTATCAGCTAAGCATAATGAGCAGCTTAGACTTTATGCTTTAGGCGCTGTGAAGCTATATGGCGATATTTACGATATAGACAGCGTAGTGATGCATATCTGCCAGCCAAGGCTGGACAGCTTCTCACACGAAGAAATGGCACTGCAAGATCTGGAATGCTGGGGATCTTGAAGTGCATCCAAAAGCACTAGAAGCCTTTGCAGGTACCGGAGCCTTTGTGGACGGCGATCACTGCCAGTTCTGCAAGGCTGCTGCGGTATGCAGACACCGTATGGAAAAATACACAGAGATTACCAAGCTGCAGAACATGAAACCGGAGGAGCTGGCTTCTAATGGAGAACTGGCCAAGGTACTAAGAGAAGCCTCCAACATCGAAAAATGGCTAAGACAATTAAAAAGCCTATGCTATAAAAAGAAATGCAGGAGGGCGTTAAGTTCCCGGTATCAAGCTGGTAGCTGGAAGATCTACGACAGTATTAAAAGACGAAGACAAACTGGTCGAGGTACTTCTTAATGCCGGAGTTGACGAGGCGCTTATATACAAGCCTAAAGAGCTGCAGTCAATGACAGAGCTTAAGAGCCTCGTAGGGAAAGAAACGTTTTGAGGAATTAACAGAGGGCTTGTATGAAAAACAGACAGGTTCCCCAAATGATCGATCGCGAAGAAAGTAAAAAAGAAGAATGGAAACCGGGCGGGGACTTCGGAGACGTGGACGTGAGCCAGTATGATTGATGTAGAAATCGTATTGCGACACATACCCGCAGAAATATCGGTAGAAATAAAAAACAATTACAGGAGGAAGAAAGAAAATGGAAAGATTAATCAAAGGTAAAGTGAAATGGTTTAATGCAGAGAAAGGATATGGCTTCATAAATTATATGGATGAAAGCGGAGAGGAAAGAGAAATCTTCGTACACTATTCAGTAATCGACTGTGACGGCTATAAAACTTTGGATGCAGGACAAGACGTAGAATTTACAATAATGGACACGCCTAGAGGAAACAGGGCAAGTTATGTACGCGCAAGCAAGGAGGTAATCTAGTATGGCAAGCACAAAACAGTAAAATGGTAACAGGACTCGTACGCTTCTGTTTCTGCAACGTATTAACGCCTAGACAAAATGACGCTGGAGAGGACGAGTACACTTGTATGCTACTTATCCCTAAAGAGGACAAAAAAAACCCTAAAAAAACTATCCGCAAAATGGTAGACGAGCTTAAAAAAAGATTACTGGGGTAACAAAGTACCGCCTAAGTATAAAGGTCCTTTACGCGACGGAGATGAGTACGTAAACGAAGAAACAGGGGAGCAGGATCCTAACCGTTTCGGGTGCTACTACATGAACGTCAAGAGCAAGTTTAAGCCAGACGTCGTAAACAAGTACAAGGAAAAAAATCGATGATGAAAGAGAGTTCTATAGCGGGTGCTATGGTCTAGCTAGTATCAACTTCTACGTGTATGATAACAAGACAAACAAAGGTATCTCAGCTGGTCTATCATCAATTTTAAAAATCAAAGACGGAGAGCCTTTAGGTGGAGCGTCAAGTGCTGAGGCAGACTTTAAGGACGTAGATCTTAGCCAGTATGAGGACGAGGACGACTACTCAGACGATTACAGCGACTAGGTGGTGTAACTGATGGAGACCACAAAACCTAAAAAGACGTATTATCTATTGACCGGAAACCTACTCGGATATAAGTCTAAAGGACTGTGGCGTCTATAAATATGTAGAGTCTCCTAACTTTGCGATACTGCTATGCAGCTTCTCGCTGAACGACGGGCCGGTAGAGGACTACCAGCTAGCCTGCGGCGACGAGCTGCCACAGTCGTTTATAGACGCATTGACAGACCCTAATATCATAAAAGAGGCACACAACGCACAATTTGAGCGCGTGTGTCTCACTAAATATTTATACGGAAGCTTCGATAAGTTCTGGACCCGAGCCAGTGGGTATGCACGATGGCACATGCTTCCATCCTTGGGCTTCTAGCTCACTGGAAAAAAGTAGGCGCTGCACTTGGTCTGGCTGAGGATAAAAAGAAACTGAATACTGGTAAGGCGCTTATCCGTTATTTCTCTGTCCCTAGCAAGACAAAGGGGCGCATAAGAAATCTGCCCTATCACGATATGGAACGCTGGGACCTGTACGTAGAATACAACCGCCAGGACGTCGTAACGGAGATGGAGATAGAAAACGTATTAAGCAAGTATCCTATACCGGAAATAGAAAGACAGGTATATGCGCTAGATCAGCGTATCAATGATAGAGGAGCTATGTTGGATATGCAGCTTGTAGAGGACATCATCGAGTACAACGACGAGTACCAGGCAAGCCTGCTGGAAAGAGCAAAAAAGAGATCACGGGACTGAATAACCCTAACAGCAACAACCAGCTACTAGGCTGGCTAAAGGAACACGAGGACGGTGTAACCTCTGTCAATAAAGAGGCCGTATCCGACCTAATCAGAAAACGTCTAACCCGGAAGTAAAGGAAATGCTTAAGCTGCGCGGGAAATGACGAAAACGTCTCTTAAGAAGTACGACACGATGGAGCGTGCTGTATGCAGTGACGACCGCATTAGAGGCGTGCTTATGTACTATGGGGCGAACCGTACAGGGCGCTGGGCTGGACGTCTAGTACAGGTGCAGAACCTGCCACGTAACAGCATTGAGGAACTGGACGAGGTTAGAGAAATGGTAAAGGCGAAAGACTTCGATACGCTCGACGTGCTTTACGATAACGTGCCGGACATTCTTAGCCAGCTGATCCGTACCGCTTTTATCGCTCCAGAGGGTAAGACCTATGTAGTATGCGACTACTCGGCTATCGAGGCCAGAGTGATTGCCTGGCTGGCCTGCGAGCAGTGGCGCCGGGACGTCTTTAAGGATAACGGAGATATCTACTGCGAGTCGGCTTCGCAAATGTTTGGCGTACCTGTCGTCAAGCATGGGGAGAACGGACACCTAAGGCAGAAAGGAAAAGTCGCAGAGCTTGCACTTGGATACCGGGGTGGGCTTGGAGCACTTAAGCAAATGGGCGGAGAACGCATGGGCCTAACAGAGGATGAAATGAACGATATCATCAAGAAGTGGCGAAAGGCCAGCCCCCATATCTGCAATCTTTGGAGAGAGGTAGAGGACTGCGCCAAGAAAGCAATAAGAACGCACACGCCGCAAAGATTAAAAAAGAGACATCACGTTTAGTTTTGAAAGTGGTATTTTTTTTCATCCAGCTGCCTAATGGCCGCCGCCTTGCCTACCAGGGAGCAAGGGTAGAGGGTACCGGGCCGATATTCCAAGATAAAGTATAAGGGCATGCACCAGAGAGAAAGATATGGTGCGAGCTGGATACGTATGGCGGCAAGCTTGTCGAAAACATCGTACAGGCCATCGCAAGAGACTGCCTGGCCAGTGCAATGCTGGCCCTGGATAAGGCAGGTTATGAGATCGTATTTCATATTCATGATGAGGCAGTGATAGAAGTCGAAAAGGAGAACGCAGAGGCATCGTATAAACGCATTAGAGAAATCATGTGCAGCCCTATCTCATGGGCCAAGGGCCTGATACTCAATGCAGAGGGGTTTACCTCTGATTACTACATGAAAGACTAATGAACAAAAAAACGATAGAAAGGAGGAGGGCACAGCATGATAAAGCTAAATATCTCGGTAGGTAAGAGCCGCTGGGACAAGAACTGGAAGAACAAGATCATGACTGGAAAGAAATGGTAGACCGCTTAGCGAAAACAACGCGAACGCATGAAACCGTAGCAGAGTACAAGGCCATGAACAAGGACGACGGGGACGTATCAAGGATATAGGGGGGCTTTGTCGGGGGCATTTGGAAATGGCCAACGCCTAAAAGGAAATGTAAAGAATAGGAGCCTAGTAACACTGGACGTAGATTATGCTGGGCAGGACTTCTGGGATAACTTTACATTAATAAATGATTATGCAGCTGCTCTTTACTCCACCCATAAGCATACGCCAAAGAGTCCTCGACTTCGACTCATCATACCTCTGAAAAGACCGGTCACGCCGGAACAGTATGAAGCAATCGCCGGGCGTATCGCCGACGATATCAATATAGAACTGTTTGACGATACGACGTATCAACCAAGCCGTCTGATGTACTGGCCTAGTACGCCTAAGGACGGTGTCTACTTATTTAAAGTGCAGGAGGGGCCTATACTGGACCCCCGGAAATCCTGGACACCTACGACGACTGGAGCGACTGCAGCTACTGGCCGGAGTCCAGCCGCAGCAAGCAGAAAAGAAAATCACTAAAAGACAAGCAGGAAGATCCCTTGACCAAGAAAGGAGTCATAGGAGCTTTCTGCCGTACCTATACGATACACGAGGCCATTGATACTTTTCTTAGTGATGTATACGAACCTTGCGATACGGAGGATAGGTACACCTATATAAATGGATCTACGAGCGCGGGGCTAGTCGTCTACGACGATAAATACGCCTACAGCAATCACTCTACGGACCCAGCAGGCGAGCAGTTATGCAACGCTTTTTGACCTGATCAGAATACATAAGTTTGGCCATCTCGACGAAACAAACGGAGCAAATACTCCGGCAAACAGGTTGCCAAGCTATAAAGGAGGCCTTAAAGTTCATATCCGACGACGGACGGACGAAAAAGACCATCGTATCCGAGGGCATCAAAACAAAGGAAGATGACTTCGCCGACATAGATGTAGGCGACTACGATGATAGCTGGATAGAAAAGCTGGAAGTAGAAAAGGGCAGGTCGTAAGCTCTATAGATAACATTGTACTTATCTTGGAGAACGACCCAAAATTAAAAGGCATCTACGCCTATAACGAGTTTGACCATATAGAAATAGCCACGAGCTCTATGCCGTGGCGCAAGGTGTCTGTGGAGCTGGATAAGTCATTGCGAGACAGCGATGATTCCAACCTTAGACACTATCTAGAAAGAAACTACAAAATCACTGGAAAAGAGAAGATCCGCGACGCTATTAAAGTCGTGGCCAACCGTAACACATTCCATCCGGTTAGAGAATACCTTGAGTCCTGTCAATGGGACGGTGTGGAAAGAGTAGATACTCTGCTTATAGACTATCTGGGCGCAGAGGACTGTGAATATGTACGAACAGTTACCCACAAAACGCTCGTAGCTGCCGTGGCCAGAGTATATGAGCCCGGATGCAAGTTCGACTACATGCTTACGCTTTCCGGTGCACAGGGTATCGGTAAGTCTACGTTATTTGACCGTTTAGGCGGTAACTGGTTTAGCGATAGCTTAACGAGCGTAACAGGCAAGGAGAGCTATGAGCAGCTGCAGGGTGTATGGATCATGGAAATGGGAGAGCTAAGCGCGCTAAAAAGTCTGAAGTAGAAGCCACTAAGCTTTTCCTCAGCAAGCGAGAGGACAGATACCGCAGAGCCTATGGAGAACGTGTGGAACAATTTCAAGGCAAAACATTTTCATCGGTACAACAAATGAGAAACAGTTCCTAAGAGACGATACGGGGCTCGTCGTTTCTGGGTCGTAGACTGGTAAATAAGGCCGAGCATAATCTTTTGGAGGAACTTGATAAGGACACTGTGGCCAAGATATGGGCCGAGGCGAAGATATACTACGACCTTGGCGAAGATCTAAAGCTAGACAAGGCCACAGAAGAAGAGGCCAGAGCTATTCAGGACGCACATGGGGAGGACTCTCCAAAGCTAGGTATGATTACTCAGTACCTAGACACTCTGCTACCGAAAGACTGGGCAGATATGGATATATACCAGCGCAGGAGCTTCCTGCAGGGAGACACTTTCAACGCGCCGAGGGAGACGGTGTAGTGGAACGTGAAAAAGTATGTGCAGCAGAGATATGGTGTGAGGTATACGAGAAAAACTGGGAGATCTTACCAACTACGAGGCCAAGGAAATCAACAAGCTACTGGATAAAATACTGGGTGGAAGAAATCAAAAGAGCCCGGAAGATATGGAAAGTTATACGGACGCCAAAGGGGCTACAGGAGGGTAAAGTAATGGAAAAAAGAATTGAGAAGATTTATGCCGCTAGGAGATACTGCTGCGGTGGAAAAGCTTTATAAAGAAAAAGGACTAAGTCGAGAGGACTTAACCCTTATCTTTAGCAGTTTAGACATTAACCATAAAGCATTTCCAGAGATTTTAAAATCTCGAGAAGCTGCTCAAGAGACGAGACGTCTTCGTAAGTAGCTTCTATAGACATCGTCGGCGAGATAGACCACAAATACACAGCGCAGTGGAAACCGTGTTTTCGATTATCGAGTCCACTGATTTCTATATCGTATTTATTGTTTAGCTTTCTGTATATACAGTTTTCTAAGTCAATAACCTTTATAGAGTATTCACTACCTAACTGGTCGCGTATGTCCATAATCTTTTTACTTGGTTTGGGAAAATTTACCACGTTAACACCCCCTCATAGAACATTATAGGCTAAAAGCGGGTGTCAACAATAGACGTACACAAAGTTAGTGTCACATGTTCACAGAATACACAATGTACACAAAGTACACAAAATAAACGTGTACACAAAGTACACAAAATAAAAAGCATATTGTGTACGGTGCGTGTGAACGCTAAAAGGCTTATAAAATCAGCATAAAACACTTAATGTACACAAAGTACACAAAAATTAACTAAAAAGTATAAAAAGCATAAATAGGGGCTAATAGGACTAAAAGCGATACCTAATGCCCCGTACGTATACACGAGTTAAAACTTGGTACTTTGTATCCAGGCGCATAACCTAGACGGTGTCAAGAAATGCTAACGGACAAAATTAAGATAGGGAGGCGAGGAACATGTCAATAAGAATAGATCTAAACAAAGAAATCAAAAGTTGTAAAGACTGTGAGCTGTACAAAAACTGTAATGTGAGATCCCTAGAGTCGGATAAATGCGTTAGGAAAAGTATCATTCAAAATTTTGAAGAGTTATATGAAACGGACGACATTATAGAGGGGGTATCGACATGCCGGGGAATAGCAGACGGCTTTAACCCGAATAAGAAGCCAAAGAAAAGAGAAAAGTCTGTAGAGTCATATCTGAAAGAGCAGGTAGAAAAGCTAGGAGGAAAGTGTTATAAGTTCGAGTCTCCCCGGCACTGCCGGTATGCCGGACCGCATCGTGGTGTATAAGGGATGCGTCGTTTTCATCGAAACGAAACGACCCGGAGCCAAGCCTAGAAAGCTGCAGGAGGAAAGGCTAAAAGAGCTAAGAGCTCAGCACGTACCAGCTTTTTAGCATCGATACCAAGGACAAGGTGGACCATTTAATCATGCGGCTAAGCATCGACGGCAGCAGGTACCATGACTAAACACTTTATACCTCATACCTACCAGCAGATATGCCTGGATCACTTAGACAAGACGAAGAAAGCAGCACTTTTCCTGGACTGTGGTATGGGTAAGACCGTAGTAACCGAGACGTACCTATGGAATTTATTCTATGACTACTTTAAGGACGATGTATCTAAAGTGCTGGTCATAGCTCCCAAGAAAGTGGCCGAGGATACGTGGACCAACGAGCAGGATAAGTGGGATCACTTAGGCGAGCTACGTTTTTCCAAGATACTGGGAACACCTAAGCAGCGTATAAAAAGCCCTAGAAAAAGAGGCAGATATATACATCATCAACCGAGAAAATGTAGCATGGCTCGTAGCTGGTTTCGAGGATAACTGGCCCTTTGATATGGTCGTTATCGACGAGCTATCCTCTTTCAAGTCTCCGGACTCTGATAGGTTTAGGGCAATGAAGCAGGTAGTAGACTCTGGGAAAGTAAAATACTTTGTAGGACTGACCGGTACCCCTCAGCCTAGAGGCGTAGAGGATCTATGGGCACAGATGTACAGTAGACCTGGGGGAGAAAAGACTAGGCAAGACCTTTACAGGTTTTAGGGCCAAGTATTTCAACAAGGAGCTAAGGCAGGAAGTCGTACGAGTAGGAAATGTGTATAAGACAAGATATTTTAACGACTACACGCCAAAAGAGGGGGCGGAGAAGAAAATTCACGAAGCCATAAGCGACATCGTGATAAGTCTATCTGCTAAGGACTGGCTAGACGTACCGGAGGCCATGTACATATATCGCAAAGTGAAGTTATGCAAAAGGATCTAAAAAAGGTTAAGGAGTTCCAAAGGGAGAAAGTCCTGGAGCTCGAAGATATAAGCATCACAGCAGGATCGGCCGCACAGGTAAGTCAAAAGCTGCTGCAGATAGCTAACGGAGCCATCTATGACGAAGATCATAACGTGCATGAGATCCATGACGCCAAGCTGGAGGAGCTGGAGGCCATCATCGAAGAGGCGAACGGAAAGCCGGTAATGGTCTTCTACTGGTTCCAGCATGATGCCGAAAGAATTAAAAAGCGCTTGAAGAAGCAGAAACTAATAATTTCAGACCTCAAGGAGCAGAAAGACCGTATAGCCCTGGAATGCTGGAGAGGTCGATATAGCCCTTGTACACCCAGCCTCTATGGGGCATGGGCTTAACTTACAGGACGGAGGCAACATCATCGTATGGTTTTCCATGACGTTCGACCTGGAAATATACACACAGGCTAACGCCCGTCTACACCGTCAAGGCCAGAAACAAAAAGTGCTGATACACCATATCGTCTGTGAGGATACCTGCGATGAGGTAGCACTCGAACGCTTAGAGGCTAAGGACGGCTCACAAAAGAGACTGATGGAGAGACTTAAAGCTAGGCTGAGACAAGAGGAGGGATAGCCTATGACAAACGCAGAAAAATATGCAGAACAGCTGGCGCAGTTGATAGACCTTGACACCGGAGAGAATGTCTGCTTTGTGTTCGGCGCAGGGGGACTGTGTGGCATGTGTCCTCTCAAAGGTGTTTGTAACAATGTCAAGAAGCTGGAGGAATGGCTAAAGCAGGAGGCACAGGGAAATGGGTACTAGGCCAAAACACCGAAACGGCTATGTCGTACTGCGACACAGGACAAGGCCCGTGATGCATACGGCAGAGCTGAGCTGGTTCATGGACATGCCGAAATGGCGCAGGATCAAGTTTTTAAGAAACTGGGAGGTGGTCCGGATATGTGGATAGCAGCGATAATAACGTGGGTGTTGATATCCTTTGTAATGTGGGCCGTCGTATACGGCGGTGCGATGAATGATGCAGACAGATATGAGGAGGGTAACCATGATGGACCTGATACTAAAAAAGCAAGCTTTCCGATAAGGGCAGATAAGTTTGGCGGCGTCGATGAGAAAGGGCGAATAATCTACAAACCTGTTTTAAGCGTCGTACATGGTCAAACTTTTAACTACCTAGGTGTTACATGGGGAATATACAAAAATTGCACATACGCGACGCTAGGCGTAAATATGACCATGTTTTAGTAGATTTAGAAACCGGTTTAGGGCTGTTCACGGCCGGACGCAGGTCTTTCATGCTCGAAGACCTAGAAACGGCCGGCACGAGACAGGACCTGTCGGAATATCTGGGCAGCAAGGAAAGAATCAGGGATATAGAGACTTTTAGAGAATTGAAGAAAGGAAAGAGATAGCATGAAGAAACAGACAGTATATGCGGTGCTTTCCCACTATGACAAGGAGGGGCATAAGAGCCGCTCCGTTGTCGAAGTGAAAGCAGAAATCTTTACATATAGGGGCTATAACTTTGCCATATATCGAAACTTTGAAAACTACGACGATATTAAGCGAAAAATGGATCGTATTAGACTTAGCGTCCGGTAAGATCTACGTCAATGGCAAGACGAAAAAGGATGCTCTTAATCATGCCTGCGGGCCGTTGTTTGATAAATACGAGGAACTTATCAAAGGAGACACTTATAAGGCGCTGTGCGAGGAGTACCAGACGCTCATAGCAGTGTATAAAGGAGGTGCAGACGATGAAACCGTGCAAAGACGTTACGCCTAACTTACCGGTAAACGTGAAGATCGCAGAGAGCCAGGACGAGTACCAGACGCTCTGCGCTCATAAGGTAGCAGGACCGTGCGGAGCTACTTGCTTCGCCGTTGAACTAGACGAACAGGAAATAGAGCAGATTAAGGTCTCTAAGCGTTTGTATGTTAGTATGCTTACTTTCAATAGGCCTATGCAGCCGATTTTTATTACCGGAGACTCAGAAGTCATAGAGCAGGTAATGGAGCATTATAGAGAACAGTATAAAGGAGCCCCGGGAGCCATGCGAGTAAGTGGGATAGTAAGCCAGGACGGTATGAAGACCATAGAGGAGATAAGCAAGCTGCAGCTCGTCAAGTTTGTTCACACTAAACCAAATGGGATGAAACGTCGAGGCTATGCCCCGGTGGCGCAGCCCGGTAACGTAACGCTCGGGGAGTTCGTGGACTTTCTGGGAGCCAAGCTTGCAAAAGACAAGGTAGTGGAAAAAGTGCAGCGCATGGGCGCATATGCCTTGTGCTCGTACCGGAAGATAAAGCAAAATTAAGACAGGAAAGAGAAGCGTGCAGATTATGATCCGCGCGCTTTCCCATCATCATGAAGAGGAGGATAATAACATGGGAGACATCACAGTGAGCACAGCGGAGGCCGAAGTATTGAAGAGACAGCATATCAAGCACGAGATGCTTGACTACAAGTTTTACTTGTCAAAGCAGGAATGGCTGGAAGAGAAGATCGCCCGACTGGACTATAAGCTGAGCGGTGCCGTATCCGCTGCACCGTTTGGCGGGGGCATCGGTTCCGTATCTTCCATCAAGGACAGCTGGATAACTGTCGCGCTCGCAGAACAAGAAGAACTGCTGGAGGAAAAGAAAAATTATGACAAGCGAGTCAATGATGTAGAGTCATGGCTGGGCATGCTGGACGAAGAGCTGTATAATATCGTGCATCTGTATGTCATCGTCAATGGATGCAGCGATGTGGAGAAGTGTGTCGATGAGCTTGGTCTGACCAATTCTAAGAAACTTCTAAGAGCGGTAGAGCGTGCTTTGTCCATAATTTGCGAAAAATTTAAAAAAATGTCTACCATTCCGGGGTTTTGGTGCTATACTGATATCATGGAATGATTGTAGAAGAGGCACCCGATGTTGCCTCTTTTTTCATTTTATCAGAGAGGAGGTGTGAACATGGATAGCAGAGAAAAGAGCTTAGCAAACCTAAGGCCAGTAAGGAACTCAGAAGAAGCCAGAGAACGTGGAAGAAAAGGCGGCATCAAGAGCGGAGAGGCGCGCAGGAGGAGAAAAAAAGACTAAGAGAGACCGTATCCATGCTTCTGTCACTTCCTCCCGGATTTTCCGAGCAGAAAAATGCACTGATGGCACTGGGCATCGATGAGGCGGATTGCAATAATCAAACACTTGTAGCCATATCGATGATACAGGCTGCAGCCGCCGGAGACGTCAAGGCCGCTACATGGTTGAGGGACACTGTGGGAGAAAAACCGACGGACAAGGTAGAAGCCAGCGTGCAGAGAGTTAATCCGCTGGATGAAAAGCTGGCAGACCTAAGCACAGAAGAGTTAAGAGAACTGGCTGGGCTAGACGATGAATGAGCTGCCGAGAGTGCGTATCCAGCAAAGAGCAAGGATACAGGCCGCACGTAACGACTTTTTTCTTACTGCCGGGTAACGGCCGGCGATTTTTACAAACCGAGTAGAAAGTATCTAGTCAAGACCTGCAAGGAAATGCAGGCCTTTTTATTTTCCGACGACGACGTGCTCGTCATATGCGAACCGCCGCGACATGGAAAGAGCAGAACCGCCGGAAAGTTCGTAGAGTGGACGCTTGGCGGGATAGAACGAAAAAGATCGCGACAGGGTCGTATAACAGTACGCTATCCACGACTTTCTCTAAGAACGTACGAAATAACATAGACGAGCAGAAAGCTGATGAGGAAAAATCATTTTCTCGGATATTTTTCCTGATGTAAAAATCAAGTATGGGGATGCTGCTAAAGACATGTGGAGCGTAGAGGGTGGATACAACTCTTATCTTGCAACTTCCCCGGGAGGAACCGCTACGGGTTTCGGTGCAGACCTACTTATCTGGACGACACCATCAAGAACGCCTACACGAAGCGCACCACGAGGGGCGCAAGCAGGAAATATGGGACTGGTTCACGGATACCATGCTGTCCCGACTTGAGACCGGTGGCAAGATCATAATCATCATGACGCGCTGGGCCACGGACGATATGGCTGGCAGAGCACTTGAGGACCTGCCAAAAGCTGGCTACAAGGTACGACATATCAATTTTAAAGCTGTGCAGGATGATGGCTCTATGTTATGTGAAGAAGTGCTGAGCCGTGCCGATTTCGACAAGAAAAAGCGACCATGGGAGAGGACATCGTGGAAGCTAACTACAATCAGAACCCAATTGACCTAAAGGACGATTATACGAGGAGTTCAAGACATACAAGGAACTGCCTCCGTATTTTGAATATACACGAAGCTACACCGATACGGCCGATGAGGGAAGCGACTACCTAGTGACGATCATATACGGCGTGTATTTGGACTGTCTCTATATTCTCGACATCTACTTGTCGCAGGAAAAAACGAAGTGACAGAAGAGCCCAATGCGGCAATCGGCGAGAAATAACGTAAACCTAGCAATTATAGAGTCAAATAATGGAGGTAAAGGCTTCGCCAGAAACGTAAGACGTATCCTTAAGGAAAAATTTCCTAAGAAACGCGTAAGGGTGCGCTGGTTCCATCAAAGCAAAAACAAAAAGCACGTATCCTCTCAGAAGCTCCGACCGTCATGGAAAAGGTCATCATGCCGTATAACTGGAGAGAGCGCTGGCCGGAGTTTAAGGAGCAGATCTTTAAATACCAAAAAGAGGGTAAAAACGAACACGATGACGTCCCAGACTGCTTAACTGGATGCGTCGAGACTTATAAGATATCCGGTACCAAGGTACTTAAGGGAGAAGAGTAAGGAGGAAATAAAATGCCGCTAACGATCGATGAAAAGAAAGATATCATGCAGCGTATCATAGACGACCAGCCTAGACGCCGTCAAATTGCCATAGCCGGGGGAATATTACTACATTAACAACCCTATTTTGCGACGAGGCGTATTGCTGGAGACGAAAGACCTGCTAAGGAAAGCAGACAATCGAATACCACATAATTTCCATCAGCTTATCACGGATGAAGAGGTCGATTACCTGCTAAGCTACGCGCCTATCGTAGACATCGGAGAGGAAGAAGCCAACAAGGCCGTAACGGCGGCACTGGGGGATAATTTCTTAAAGATTAGTCGCACACTAGACGTAGAAGCCTGTAATAGTGGATGTGCCTGGCTGCACTACTGGGTAGATGTGACCAAGAAATCCCTTGTATACGCATCGGTTCCAAGTGATCAGATCATACCGATAATGGCCGACAGTCTGGAGCATAAAATGGACAAGCTGATACGCTACTACATGATCACAAAGACAGAGGGGGCTACCAAGAAAAAATTACACTCGCGTAGAATTGTGGGACAGCTCGAAATGCAGTATTTTCTACTGCCTGGAGATCTAAACAGTGCATCTCTCCTCCGTCGCAGACAGAGGGATGAGGAACGCTGTTTCACATGTTCGGACGCATTCCTTTTATCGCTTTCCCCAATAACAACCGATACCGGGGATGCTTAAGCAGTATAAAAGGACAGATAGACGCCTACGATATCGTAGTTAGCGGATATGTCAACGACGTTATGGACATTCAGCAGGTTATTTATATCCTGGAAAACTACGGAGGTACCGACCTTAGTGATTTTATCGACGACCTGAAAAGATTTAAGACCGTAGCCGTAGGGAGACGATGGTATCGATGGAGCTAAAGGGGACCTGCGAACCTTGACTATAGACATTCCTGTAGAAGCTAGAAACAGTCTGATAGACACACTAAAGAAAGAAATCTATACATCAGGCCGGGCACTGAGCAGAGACGTTACGTCGGTAGGCAATGCGTCCGGAGAGACGCTTAAGTTTTTCTACCGTGACTGGACTTAAAGGTAGGGGGATAAAGAAGTAGAATTTACTGCAGGTTTCAGAGAACTCATCCGAGCCATCTGCGAATATCATAATATTGCTATCAGCGCTCCTATCAGCATTACATTTACACGTAATCGTATCAGCAATGACCTGGAAACCGCGCAGATCTGCAAGGACTCTGTGGGCGTCGTACCTCTTAAACTAATCTGGAAAAATCATCCATTTGTAGATAACCTGGAAGAGTGCCAGGAACTGTGGGACGAAGAACACAAAGAAGAAGAAATCTACGATAACCGCATTATCGATAATACAAAAAAATCGGGTAAAGAGGGATAGCTCATGACCAGCGCAGAATACTGGGCAGAACGTGAAAGACAGAAGCAGGAACGCGTAGACGAGATAACGGACGAACAGATCGAGAAGATACGAAAGGCCATAGCAGACATTATAGACGCACTGGACAAAGAGATTCACAGAATATACATGAAATACGCGGTGGATAACAAGATGGAGTATGCAGACGTGCTGCGTTATCTCACAGACGACGAGAGAGCGGAATTTCAGCGAGATCTCCAAAATATTACATCGAAAATACCATGACCCGGAATATGTGAAGAAATATCAAAAGGAGCTGCACTCGCTTTTCAGTTAGAGCAAGGGTGCAACGCATAGAGGCTTTTTATAGCTAATATCAAACAACACGCCTCGGACCTGGAGGAAATGCTCAACCGCGGTGTGCGAGAAGAGATAGAGTCCGTGTACACAGAGGGCTATCTAAGGACGCTGTATGACGTTGCGGGAAATGACATACCGGAGCCTAAGCAGGTCATACCAGCCTTTGACCCTGTGGTCGTTAGGGAAATCATGGAAACGCCCCGGAGCGGTAAGAACTACAGTAAAAAAAAGTGTGGATCTATCCGGAAACTTCGCAGATAAGCTGGAAGAAGTCTTGACACAGGGACTTATCCAGGGAAAGCATCCGGACGTCATAGCCGGGGAATTTAGGGCGCTAGGCTTTGGAAAGACCGGTAAGGGTGGAACTGCCTGGCGGGCAGAAACGCTCATACGCACGGAGGCTGCCAATGTAATAGAACAGGCACAGCTCAACTGCTACAAGGAGCTGAACACGAAGCGCTACGTCTTCATGACTTCAAGGATTTTTAGGGTATGCTCCGTGTGCGCAGAGCTCAACGGCGGACTTTCCCGTAGAGGACGCCGGGCAGGCAAGAACTATCCGCCTATGCATCCTATATGCAGATGTACGACCAGAGCCAAGACCCGTTATGACGACGAGGACGAAAGCCAGTACGACCTGCCATACGACAAATGGTACGAAAAATACGTACAGCCGGAACTCGACAAGATGGATGCAGAAAAGGAGCTTGCGAAAATCTCAGAACCCGCAGGTAAAGTACAAATAGGTAAAGAAGAAATAGAAGCAAACTTCGGCGAGTTATTAACTGATGATGTTATTTTTATGAAAGAGCGCATGGCTCATGCAAGGGACAGACACCCAGAAGCCTACGATTTTGTAATGAAGCATTATAAAGAGGGTATATTAGATCCCGACTTAATATATGAAGATCACAAAAAACGCTCGCAGTGTTATTTACGTTAAAAACTTTACCGATAGCTCGGAGGCACTTTATATGCGTCTTGTATTAGCCGGAGACAATCCTAACTATAAAAAACTCGATAATTTCGGGTCACATGGTAGGAGAAGATACACTAAAAAGAATTAAGAAGAAAACAAGCTTCTTTACAGTAAACTTAAAAAGTAGTATATTATAAGTGAAGAAGATATGCCCCTGAGGATAGAGAATGTAGCAGCTATCACACCTTTGGGTCAAAAGGAATGCAGGACGGGCTACACCCGCCGGGGCACCTTATAAGAATATGCAGACGCTCATAACGGGCGTCTTTTTCTTTAGGAGGGTAAGAATGGTAGATATATACTTTACCTTAAAGACGATAGGTCTAGCTATAGGGCTTATCTCAATGGTGGCTATTATAATCACGGCTATTGTGGTTGTAGGAATAGATTATTTTAAAAGCAGTTAGGAGGAGCAAGCATGGAGTCAAATAGATTACTAAGAGAAATACTCGCGGAACTGAAAAGCATAAATAAAAGTTAAGTGCCTTAACACTTAACCTTGAAAAAGATGCTAAAATCGATATCTCTAAGCTTCGTCTTGATGAAGCCATCCATGATACTCTTTCAGAATTTGAAGAGTAAGAGTAAAATTACTTATGAATAATACCTCTGTAGCATTCTCAAGAGATATTTTGTTATCTTTAGTATGTTGATAAAAACAGGTATTTATCTACAAAAAAGTACAAAAATGTATTGAAATAGTACAAATATGTACTATAATAAAGGTACAGGATAAAGGAGATGTTTTAATATGAGTGAAAAATTATTTGTTAGCGACGAAGCCTCGGAAAAATATGGATACGCTTATTTTAACGGTATGGAAGCAGACGACTATGAACTGATTGCAGAAAACGAACCTAAAAAGTTAGAAGACGGATTACTGGTGTGCCGTGATGATATGTACGACATTTACCTATCTGTTAGCGAAACGGACGAGTCATTTAACGATATTGAAGACATTGCGGACATAATCTATATCGATGCGCATGTCGATGTATTCAATATGAGAGTTATCTGAAAAAAAGAGCAGGCGTAGGCTATTCAACTTTTTAGAAACTGGAAATCTGCAAAATACAAAGGACTCAACTCATACAAGGTCGAGAGGCTTGTTGAGGAAATGAGAAACGCAGCAAACTAGTTCGGCGAAAAGCTGGGACTTTTAGAGGCTATAAGCCACTACAGGGGGCTAAACTTCTCCTTTTATTTGATAACAAGCACGCTATGCTCGGCGTGCTTTTTTATATTGTCCGTCGCTGGCGGGTGGACGTAAACAACGGCCGGAATTTATTCGTGAGAAGCAAAACTCGTAAAAAGCGGAGGAGGTAAGTGAGGACATGAACTTAATCGAGCAATTTAAAGCATTTTTAAAGGCCCAGGGCTTAGAGGATACCATCATCGAAAATATCGTAAAGGGTATGCCTGGCGCGAAAATCTATCTGTCCGCAGAGGAAAAGATAGACGAACGCTACAATAAGCTAAAAAGGGCAGAAGAGCTGTTAGATGAGCAGTTAAAACCGCTAACGGCACGATCGAAAACGTTGAGAAAAGACAACGGATCAAATGAAGCGCTGCAGGGAGAAGTCATAAAGTATAAAAATGACTTGGCAGCATTACAGGACAAATACGACAAGGACGTCGTAAAGGTAGAGAAGAAGCAGCAGATCATCGATGCACTCAAGAAAGAGGAGCTACCCACGCAGATCTGTTGGCTGCGACTATCGACCGGACGCCATCGAACTTAAGGACGGAAAGATCTCTGGGCACAAGGACATTATCAAAAAAGTTAAAGGAAGATAACAAGGACCTGTTTAAAGAAATCGACCCAGAGGATGGCAAAGCTGGAAAAGACGGTAACGGTGGAGGAGGAGATCCATACGTGTACACTCCTGCGGGGGTAAAGATGGAGCGCAAACACCGGTAGATATTTTCTCAGCTATGGCAGAATTTTCAGTTCATAAATAAGAAAGGAGAGAAACATTATGCCAGTATTAAAAGACCAGTTAAGCGGTTTTGTACCTACGGACAAAGCTGCGGGTATCATGGGCCTTGTTGCAAAAGGCTCTGCGCTGATACCGCAATCAAAACTAGAACCTATGACAGCCCCAACAAAAGAGTTTACTTTCTGGGCTAACACGCCAAGTGCATACTGGGTAGGAGAGGGTAAACGTATCAAGACATCTGCAGCTACATTTTTAAATGCTAAAATGGAAGCGCACAAAATTGGTGTCATTATCCCTACAACGAAAGAAAAACTAAACCATACGATCATTAATATCTTCGAGGAAATGAAGAAACCGGTAGCAGACGCTATCCAGCAGAAATTTGACATGGCAGGACTTTTTCGGTATCGACTCGCCTTTCCAGTTCAATATCTTCGACAATGCTGTTAAAAATGAAATGTTTGTCGTAGACGGGACGAACGAGTCTCTAGACCTCGGATGTATCAGACGTTATGGCCTTGGTAGAAGATGAGGGCTTAGACGTTAACGGGTTCATCGCACACACAGGTATCAAGAACCGCTTGCGTAAATTGCGTGATGCAGATGGAAACCAGTTATACGTACAGGGCGTAAGCACTACAGAATTGTATAGCGTACCTATCACTTTTGCGAAAGGAAAATCTTCCTTTGACCGAGAAAAAGCACAGTTATTCGCAGGAGACTGGGACAAGTCTTTAGTAGGTGTGTACCAGGGATTACAGTATGAGACCCTGAGAGAGGCTACTTTACAGGATACCTTATGGACCGATGGTAAGCCTTTATCTTTGGCAGAACAGGACATGATCGCGCTTAAAGTCACAGCACGTTTCGCTTTCTTGCCTGTTCATGAAAAAGGCCTTTGCAGTATTGGCCACAAAGGGCACTACACCGGGACAGTTAGTAAATATCCCTATTGCTTCATATCCTAGCTTAACTGTAGCAGGTAAGACGATCATTATCGGTGCAAAAGCGCAGGAGTCTAATTCATTGCTGTATAAGATTGGCGACTCTTTGACAATGCCTAAATACCACGAGGTATTAACTGCAGAAAGCGACGGCTGGAAAGCATGGGACGGTACTGCAGAAATCGCCGCAGAGGATAATGAGGTCGTTATCGTTGCTGAAATCGACAGTACAGGCAAGGCTTTAAAAGCCGGTAAAGCCGTAATCAAAGTAAAAATAACAGGAGGATGAAACTATGCCTAGATACGTAAAGACGGGCGTATTATCTTCGCCTCAAATAAAGCGTATGAGATACTTTACAAAGGCAGGATATTTACCCTATGAAGAAGAAAAACGCCACAGGAAGCAGGAGAACAAGCTGGAGAGGAAGAAAACGGAAAAGAACCGCAAAGGGAGATACCGGAGCGGGTATAGACCCGAATGGGGATAAGGACGATTATTCCAGCGAGTCTATGATGCCGACAGAGTTAGAGAGGATAGATCCTAATGACCCTATGCTTGCAGCTAAGGTAGGACTGCTTTCTTATGATGATTTAAAAGACGCAGCTAAAGCACTAGGTATCCCTAAACCGGCAAACACTAAAAGAGAGAAACTCGTAGAGCTTGTTATCGAAGCGTTAGAGGCTAGAAATGCTTAACGAAAATCTTATAAAACAGATCGTCGCCATTATTGTAAAGAAGCCCGGAAAAGAAGAACTTACCCAGTGAAAACCTAAAAGAGGCTATCGAAAGGGCGGCGATACAGGTTAGCCGTTTCTGCAGGTTGCGTATCATTCCAGACGAGCTTAGATATATTCTGGCCGACATGGCTGCGGATATATACGACATGGATACCTATAACCCAAAAGCAGACGCTGAGGAGGACGACTTCTCAGAGCGCGTGAAATCTATCAAGCAGGGAGATACGACTATCGAACTGGCCACAGAGGCCAAGGTCGTACCTTGTGCAAATATGGCTGAAGTAATGAAAAAGTATCAGAGCGATTATTACCTTATCGAGGAATATTCTGGAGGTAGTCTATGGACGTTGGACTTAGAAAGTATGTAGAGAAGATCTACACGGACAAGCTGACAGTCTTAAGATATGTCGAAAAAGAAAAATGATGATGGTACGACGGGAGAAGTGCTAGACGACTCAAAAGAGCTTGTCGGTATTCCCCTGCCATATATCTGCGCTAAAGCCGGACGAGTACGACAGGAACACTGGGACGTAGATATGGTAGAAGCACGCGTTAAGGTCTATCTTTCTCCGGAAGTTAGGCTGGTCAAAGGGATGAGGTCATAGCAGACAAGTACCAGGGCGTACCAAGGTAGTACAGACCTATAAAGGGAAAGTTGGAGATCCGATGGTTTTACGATTCAGCGCAGGAGTTTGTCCTTTTGGAAAGCAGAGTAAAATCCAGTGCCAGTTGATTACAAAGAGCTAAAGAAACTCTACGAGGGCTATGTTTCTGCAGCTGAGGAGCTGGACGGATGGCTTAAAAGCTTCCTGCTGGAAAATGCCCAGTGGCTTCTGGGAAATGTAAAGGACAGAACTCCTGTAGATACCGGTAACCTGCGCAGGAGATGGCGTATTACCAACGTCTACAGACTGCCGGGCAACAAGCTGGGCTTCGTCTTGGCGAATGATGCGGATTACGCAAGCTATGTAGAATATGGGCACGCTACCCGAAATCGCAAGAACTGGGTAGAGGGATACTACATGGCCACGATAAATATAGCCAAATTAGAGGAACGTCTGCCCAAACGTTTTAATAAAGAGTTTTCGCTCTTTTGAAAAGACATGGGGTGCTATAAATGGATAACACAACTCTAAAAGCGTGTATAACAAAAGCGCTTAAGAAAGAATTTCCTAACAGCAAGATATACAAAGACAAACAGGGGCCTAATGTAAAGCTCCCTGCTTTTTTTCGTAAGGTATCTTAAAGTCTCGCAAATCAGGGCAGGCTTTGATTTTTTACAGGCAAAAGCTACCTTGTAGAAATAAGATACCGGCCAGAGGAAGAGCTGGCTAAAAATGAATTAAGTACGCATTTAGACTTAATAGGGGGTCAAGTAGCAGATCTTCTGCGAGTGGTTAGAGGAGACAACTTCTCAGCTCGTGCAGAAAAACATGGACTGCGAGACCTCTGATGGGGTGCTTGTTGTATTGGCTTCCTACGATATCAAGAAAAGGATAGTTCCGGCGCAGGCCCTTATATGCAGACACTAAAAGAAAATGTCAAAAAAGTTTAGAAAACAAAGGAGGTAAGACGGTATGTCAAATGCAGGAGTATGGAACGGGCAGACGAAAGTGCGCCCAGTGCATATATCAATTTCAAAGCGGTACGTAACGTTAACGTCTCTGCGAGCGATAGAGGTATCGTGGCCTTGCCGCTGGCTCTTGGATGGGGCCCGGAAGATAAGGCAGTAGAGGTAACGGCCGCAGAGATTGCCGACGGCACTTTTTTACTAAAAAGTTAGGCTGTACCATCGACGACCCTGCTGTACAGCCTCTTGTAGAGGCGATGAAGTATGCAAGCAAGGCTTTGGTCTACTCTTTGACTACGGGGGGTGTAAAAGCCAGTGCAACTATAGGGGACTCGGAAGAGTTGAGCGTAACAGCTCGATATAGTGGTACTAAGGGTAATGCTATTACCATTGCCATAAACGAAACTTCTACATCAGAGGTGTTTGAGGTAGTGACTCTTTTAAATTCGATTACAAAGGATCGCCAAACTGCCAGAAACATCGAGGAGCTGAAAGCCAACGACTTTGTAGAGTTTTCTGGTACAGGTAAGTTAAAAGCCAACGCTGGCACAAAAACTTACAGGCGGTACGGATGGAAGCATCACGACAACAAGCTTTTAGTAATTTCCTTGCCGCTATCAAGGATAAAAAATGGAATACGGTAGGGCTTCCTCTTAATGGCGTGGATGGAGAAACACTTAACGCTACTGTGGCTCCTTATATCAAGTCATTAAGAGATGCTGGACGTAAAGTGCAGGCCGTAGTCAACAACTACCCTAGCGCAGACTCAGAGGGTGTAATCTCTGTAGATCAAGGATACCGTACGGAAACAGAAACAGTAGATGTAGACGCTTTTGTCGGAATGGTAGCCGGTTTAACGGCAGGTACGCCTATCAATCAGTCAAACACTTACCGAGTGATTACGGGTGCTCTGGAAATCATCAATCCTAAGACTGACGAAGAAATCGAGACAGGTATCCAGACTGGGTGCTTCATGCTTTCTTATCGACAGGATGGAGCGGTAGTTATTGAATCCGATATTAATACCTTGGTAAACGTCGGAGTGGATAAAACGACTCTTTCAAGAAAAATCGTGTAATTAGGACACTGGATGATATTGCGACTACAGTTAGATCTACTTTTGAAAACAGCTTTATCGGTAAGGTAACTCGTAACGAAGCGGGCAAAAACGCCTTTAAGGCTGCTATCATTAAGTACTTCTCCGAGCTACAGAACATGGAAGCCATCCAAAACTTTACTTCTGAGGATGTAGAAGTGCTGGATGGAGAAAGCATCGATGCTATCGTTGTAAATGTATCAGTTCAGCCGTTAGATAGTATGGAAAAACTATACATGACGGTAACCGTAAATTAGAGGTGCGTAAGAAATGTCAAATACAATTCTAAACATCAAGGACACGGTCAATGGTGGAGAGGGCTTCGTCCAGATGGAAATCGAGGGAAACCTTTGAGACCCTTTTCCAGGTAAAAATGTGGAGGCCTTTATCAACAAAAAAATAAGGACGCTTTACGTGTAGCCGGATCGCACTGGGAACATAGTAAGCTAAAGTCCATTAATGGTACAGGTAGCTGTACTATGTACTATATGACGTCTACTTTTGTTAAGCTGGCACAGCGTCTAGCCAAAGAGGGTAAAGACTTCGACTTTGATATGATCATCACTAATGAGGATAGAGAAAGCTCTGTAGGTGAAAGCAGACCACAGTATTAAGAGGCTGCAACATGGATAAGGTCCTAGTGGCAAAATTCGATATCGACTCTACCGCATTAGAGGAGGACTTCGACTTTACTTTATGGATATGGACGTCCTGGACGAATTTACAAAACCAAGTTATTTCTAAGAGCTCGCTTTTTTGTGGGCTCTTTTTTTTTTGAAAACTAGATAGGAGGAAAAAGATAATGACAAAAGAAGTCGAAAACACAGCAGTAGAAAAAAAGCAGTAAGTTTAGAGGACTTTTGCTTAATAACCTATTAATTTAGAGGATGAGGTTAAGATCTCCGATCGTATCCCTTTCAGCTTTAAAAAATCAAGGCGATGGATAACGAACTATACGGACAGTTACAGAAAAAGCATACAAAGATGTACCGCAAAGGGAAAGATGACCTTTGACAGTGCAGGATTTAACATCGGTCTAATTTTAGAATGCTGTGTAACACCTAACTTTAAAAGTGCTGACTTTGTTAAAAAAGCTGGTGTCTTAACTCCAGAGGATGCCGTACGAAAAGTGCTGCTTCGGGAAATCATCAACCTTGCTGGATATATCCGGAGCTAAGTGGGCTTCGATAAAGATACAGAAGAGCTTAAAGACGAAGTAAAAAACTCTTAAAGGGAGAGACCCGGATACGTGGTATGCTTACGTGTGCTTACAGCGTTTTGGTTGGGAGCCAAAGTAAGTATATGGGACTCTCTTCGCGAGAAAGTCACGGTCGTAGCTTTTATCGAAGAGTTGTCAAAAGAGGAAAAAGAAAGCTCAAAGAAGCAGCTAAGAATAGGAGAAATTTATGACAACAGTACGAAATGCTATCTATATGCAGGATCGTATGTCGCCCGTATTCGATAAGATGCTCGTCGCCATGCAAAAGACGCTAAGCGTTATGGAGGGGCTGGATCAAGCAACCGCAGGAGCTATGTCTGACACGGCAAGTATCAAGCAGGCAGGGCTGCTATAAATTCTGCCCGAAATGACGTTATTAAGATGCAGACCGAGCTTGATGCTCAACAACAAAAGGGTAAGCGTAGCCATCGATGTGGCCAAAGAACGATGCACAGATGCATAGCAGTTACAAAGGTAGCGCTAAGCCGGACGTGTCGGCGGCCCAGGCAGCAGGTACACCGCCCGTAAGTCTTTTGTGCAGCCGGTGCAAGGGTGTCTTTACATCGCTTACCAAAGAGGCGGAAGAAGCTAACTCTGCTGCTTTTAAGCTGGAGAACGATTAATGGAATACGTGCGCCAAATGATCTAGCGGCCCCGTTCAGAAGTGCCGGAGCGCAAGGGAAGCGCAGCAGGAAGAGCAATTGCATCCGCAATGGCCCGAGCTAAACAAAAGCCGCGGATGTAGATGTAGAGGGCCTAAAAGTAACAAAAGCGTTAGCAGGTATCGATTACCAAGCTATCGCGCTGGGCCGTAAAATTTCGGACAGCAAATGAAAAAGCAGCTAAATCGCGTAAACGATGAAGCGGACCGACTGGAAAAAATCTTAATGATGTAAATGATGCATCTCAGAGAAGCGGTAGCGGTCTTAGACTGCTTAACTTATCGGCCGGTATTAGTTTGGCACGTCAAGCGTGGGACGCTGTATCTGGCAGTGCTGCTTACTTGGATAATCTAAGCCAGATACAGTCGAGACTTAACAATATCAACGATGGCTCTCAGAAAACGGCAGACCTAGAGGCAAAAATCATGGCTGCAGCTAACCGGTCAAGAGGTAACTATCAAGCTATGGCAGACTCCGTGGCCAAGTTGAACCTGTTAGCAGAGGATAGCTTTAAAGTCAAATGACGAGGCCATAGCATTCGCAGAACAACAACAAGATGTTTATAGTATCTGGCACATCGGCTCAGGAAGCGAGTGCGGCAATGTATCAGCTAAACCGGGCAATGGCTTCCGGACGATTACAGGGGACGAGTTTAGGTCTATTATTGAAAACGCCCCCTATGCTGGCTAATGCTATCGCAGACTCTATGGGCAAATCTAAGGCAGAACTCAAGGAACTGTCTTCTGATGGGGCTATCACGGCGGATGTTATCAAGAAAGCTATGGCGGACTGTTCGGATGAAGTTAACAGACAATTCGAGCAAATGCCTATGACTTTTGGCCGTGCCATGAACACGGTACAGAATACCGCCGCTGCTAAATTTCAGGAAGTGTCTAACTCGTTCTCGAAAAATGATTAACTCAGAAGACATACAGCTTATAGCGGACACCATCGGCGGAGCTATTACAACGGGAGCCTATATCGCACTTGGAGCGATTAACTTGTTAGCAGGAGCCATAGGCTTCCTGAGAAGTAATATGGAATGGATAGGGCCTATCATGATAGGTCTTGCCACCATCTTAGGTATCTACACCGCGGCGCTTATTGCCAATAAGATAGCCAATCTTACTACGGGCATGGCGACAAAGATCATGACGATTGCTAAGCTTGCACATGTTGCAGCAACAGGTGGGGAGATAACGTCCACACTAGCCGCTACCGCCGCGCAGTACGGACTTAATACAGCGTTATGGGCCTGCCCAATCACATGGATCGTTATTGGTATCATTGCTCTTATTGCGGTTATCTACGCAGCCGTAGGAGCGATTAATCACTTCGCAGGTACATCCTACAGCGCAACTGGTTTTGTTGCTGGCGTATTCTTCGCATTGGGCGCAGTTATCTACAACGTTTTCATGGCGGCCTACAATGTCATAGCCTGGTTCGTCAACTGGTTCGCTCGTATATGGAATAATCCGAATATGCGGCACGATTAGCAATGGGAAACATTGCTAAAGGAATTCTGGATATGTGCATAGATGGGCTCAACAGCGTAAATAGTTTGGCCACATCGATTGCAAATGCGTTCGTATGGGCGGCCAATAAAGCCATAGGCGCGGTAAATGGTCTCATCAAACTACTTAATAAGCTACCCGGTATCAATATCGGGGAGGTTGGAGAAATCAGCTATAGCGATGGCGTATGGAACGGTGCTATCTCAGCCTTAAACGGCGCTAAATCCGATATTGACTCTGGATAGGAGAAAAGCCCAAAGGATGGGATAACAATGTCCTAGACTATGGTAATTTTAAAGATATTGGCCAGTCTTTCCAAAACGGATATAACTGGGGTGCCGGTGTGGATAAAAAGTAGGAGACTTTTTCGGAGGCCTGGGGAATATCGGTATCGCAGACTTCGGCGACAGAGCCTTTGATGGATTGGATAAGCTGGCATCTTCCGCTGGTAGCCCTACTAGCTCGGGTGGTAAGCTCGATAAGATTGGGAAAATAGAGGATGACGTGGAGTTAAGTGATGACGATATCAAAATGCTTAAAGATATATCGCGTCTACGAAATTCGTTAACAAATTTACGACATTGCAGCCGAACATGTCCGTTACTTTTGGAGACGTTCACGAGAATGCCGACGTAGACAAGATCATGGACGCTATCGAAACGATGACGGAGCAGGCCTTGGCTGAAACTATATTAGACGAGGAGGGATAGCATGGTAGAAATATTTATGGAATATGATAATCGTGTTGTCGCTCTTCCTGTGAACCCAGACAAGATTAAGTTATCTAGGGAGGGTAACAACGAAACTACAGAGATCGTATCGCTTGGAGAAATCAATATGCTAAAAGCTCCAAAGCTTGCAGCCATGGAGCTTGAGAGCTTTTCCCCCGCTACAGCTGACGCGAGCTATGTGCTAACTAAAGGGGACTTCAAGCCCCTAATTCTTATGTAGACTTTATCGAAAATGTAAGAAAAGTGAAAAAACCGCTTCGTTTAATTGTTTCTGATACGAAAATCAATCTTCTTTGTGCTATTGAAAGCTTCGAGTATGGCGTCAGGCAGGTCCAGCTGGAGAGATATTTTATACGCTTAGCTTAAAGAGTATCAGTCCTATGGTGTAAAAGAAGTAAAAGTGACAGACTACGGGTCCAATAGACCTAAGACCAAAAATGTCAACACGTCCGTAAGCGTATCTAAGCCCAAGCCGGCACCACCTGCTAAAAAGTCTGTTTATGCAGGATGTACTGTTATCGTAAACGGACAGCTGCATAGAGACTCTACGGTGCAGGACCCAGGCAGTGGAGACGTAACTTTAAAGGGAAAAATCAACTTTATTAACACTAAAGGGTCGCACCCTTACCACGTTACGACCATGTCCGGGACTGGCAGGGCTGGGTACTTGCTTCGGCCGTTGAGGTAGTCTAATGGAAAACGTAGAAGTAATTATCCAACACTCAGAAACAAAAACGGTAAACCTATAGCACTAAATATAACGCAGGTCGTAAACTCTATTGCAGTTACTACCTATCTGGAATTGAAGCCGGAAAGCTAGAGCTGGAACTAAAGCCGCTGGATAGCTTAGAGTGGGTAGCACTAGAGCCTTAGTTACTGTAAAGGTCGGTAGCGAAAAGCTGTTTTCGGTTACGTCTTTAAGTTTGATGTGAACGAAAGCAGGAGCTGTACCATTACAGCCTACGATCAAATGAGGTACTTTACAGTGTAAGGATACTCTTGTAACTAAGAACGCTACGGCCAGCGATATTTTAAACAGATCTGCATGGGGTTACGGCATCAAATATAAACTTGTCGCTAAAGCCCTCACATTTTGGCTAAACGCATTAATGATAACAAAGCATACGCAGACATGATCGCATATGCGATAGATAAGACGCTTATAGATACTAACTTATGGTACTTTTATTAGGGATAACTGGGGCACGTTGGAATTTTTAGACCTATACGACGAGCGTACTAATATTGCTATCGGGGACGCTTCTCTTTTATCTGAGTTTTCATACTCTACGAGCATAGACTCGGATACCTATAACCAGTTAAGCTCGTTAAAAAGAAAACAAGGACACAAAGAAAAGAGAGATCACATCGAAAAGGATTCAACCAATATCAACAGGTGGGGTACTTTGCAGTATTATGAAGTCGTACAGGAAAACATGAACGACGCTCAGATACGCACAAGAGCAGATATGCTCCCGGAGTATTATAACAAAGCCTAAGCGCACTCTTAAGTTAGGAAAATGTCTAGGTAATTTTAAGATTAAGGCTGGTCGTAGCTTCGTACTGCTTATCAATGACCTTAAAACAGTCGTACCATATAACCAGTACGTTATCTGCAGCAGCTGTACACATAAAATTACTAATGACACCCACGTTATGGAGCTGGAGGTGCTTATATAATGCACGGAGGAGATAGACTTCTCAATGTGATGAAACAAGTAAATAAGAGGACCAACCCACCTACGAAGAATACGGACGTCGTATATGGAGTGGTAAAAAAAGACTAATCCTTTAACTGTACTTGTGGATAATCGCCTAGAATTAACAGAGGATTTTCTGATCCTCTCCCCTCTATGTTATGCTGCAGGGTTTAACTTCGAGATTGGAAGCCACTCGCACAGTATTTCCGTGTCAAAGGTTAGTCAGGCTGGGCATACGCATAGCTTAGAGGGTAAAGAAACATCAGAAGCTGGTGGTATCAATACTACACCGACCGCCAGCTGCAGCAGTTCAGGGGACATAGGGTATCCGTATCCCTATGGGGAAATCTGGCGCAGGGAGATAAGCTCGTAATGTTAAGAGTATCCGAGGGACAGGCCTATATGGTTTTATATAGAGATAAGCTCAATATAAAAGTACAATGCCAGGACCTTTAATAACAGAGGTTATTAGCGACTACGAGGACGAGATGATGTCCTCTAAGACATATAGGCTCGACCCAGAAACAAAACGCATTACAGGCTATATCGACGGTGTAGAAGCAATTAGGCAATACGTATATAAAGTGCTGTCAACTGAGCGCGCTAGCTTTTCTATCTATGGTACTGACGACGGTATCAACTATGGGGTAGAGCTGGAGCGCTTTATTGGTAAGTCGTTTAGCTTTATCAAATCTGATATAGAAAGAACTATTACGGATGCGCTTATGCAGGATGAGCGTATTTTAGGTATAAAAGATTTCTACATCGGAGATCCGAAAAATGATACGCTTATCATATCCTTTGGAGTATCTACGATTTTGGAGATATAGAAATTAGCGAGGAGGCGAGAATAAAATGAGCTTAAAAGACCTAACGCTGCAGGATATTATCGATATGGCCATGACGCAGGTGCCGGCTGAGTTTGACCGACGTACCGGGTCTGTCATATACGATACTATCGCCTCTGTAGCTGTACCGTTACTGTATTTGGCTATGGAAGCCAATAAAATCGAAGAAGCGACCTTTATCGATACTACGTACGGAGAGTACGCAGACAGGCTAGTCGCGGATAAAGCGATTACTAGATATCCTGCAACAAAGGCAGTTAAAAAAGGAAAGTTTGAAACGGAAAAAGGCGCAGCGACAAATATTCCTAACGGAGCTAGATTTTCTGCGGTAGACTCAATAGACGGTCTTGTCTACACTGTTATCGGTGCTCTGGAGACACCGGAGAGTATATGCTCGAGTGCGAGGTGCCCAGGACGATAGGTAACTCATACTACGGCCCGCTTTTGCCTCTTTCTTATATCGATATATCGAGCGCAGAAATTACTGGGGACTATTCAGAAGCAAGAGATACCGAAACGGACGAAGACCTAAAGGCGAGATACATTGAAGAATATAGACGTAACTCTTTTTGGCGGTAATATTGCCCAATATGACGAAGAAGTTAAAAAAACTAGAGGGCGTGGGAGATGTACAAGTGCATAGAGCTTATCCGAGCTCTGGCCATGTACTTCTATCAGTCGTAGGTCCTAGCTATCGCAAGATTAGCAGCGACCGGGTAAAATCTTTACAGGAAATCATCGACCCAGAGGAGCAGGGCAGCGGACTGGGTCTTGCCCCTATTTTCCATAAGGTACATGTTACGACACCTGTGGAGAAATCGATACCTGTTAGCTTCAAACTGCAGGTAATCAGCGGGTACACTGTGGAGCAGTTAGGACCGCAAATTAAAGAAAAATTAGAAGAACTATTTGCGGGACTTAGAAAGAGTGGGGCGTACTAAACGCGGATAGGCACGTATATGAGACTGTAATCTATATGTCTCGTATCATTGTGGCCATTTCTGGTATTCTGGGGTGGCCAATGTATCAGAGGTTAAGATAGATGGCCTAGCTGCTGATAAAACACTTCAGCAGACTGGTGCTTTTGCAAGAGCTTCCTATCTTAGGGACGGTAACGATCAATGGATAGTATACTAGATCCGCACGCATCTGCCTCCTTATTACAAGGACATTAGGGAAATAGACATAATTGCTAAGGCTGCTTTGTATATCCTAAACAACCTTAATGATGAGATATTGCAGATACTAGCTAACAATTTTGTACAGACTGCCAACGAGTACGGAGTCGAAAAGACTAGAAAGACTTTTGGGTATTACACCAGACCCCACGCTAGATATCGAGTCGCGTAGGCAGCGCGTATTATCTAAGATGGCCACATCTACTATCTTTACACTTAGGGTGCTTCAAACAAATCTCAGGGAAATGTGTGATAATGGAGAGTATACGCTAAATATGGATTACGATACCTTTCATATGGACATTAAAGTGCGTGGGTAAAAAGGGCATGCTTGATGTACTGTATGATCTTCTATATTCGATGCTGCCGGCTCATGTCGGTTTTTATTTGCACAATCACTTGCCGGCCGTAAGTCAAGGCGGTACGTTCTTTGCAGCGGCCGCTAGGATAAAACACATTTACAGAGCCGTAGATGGGATAACTCCTAGAGGAAATACGTCACTTACTCTAATACCAGGAGCGACTACCAGCTTTAGAGAAGAAAAAAGGAGTTCTTGATGCTATCGTTGGAGTGCTTAACAGTTCACTGGATGTCTTGCCTGGCGCAGCTACGGTCACATTATCTAATAAGCGGGTAACAGACGGCCAAAATCAAAAACTATCAACAGCGCAGACGCTAAGGCACTGGATTAGCCGTAGCATCTGCTCACGTTGTTATTAAGAAATAAGGAGGAGCTTATGGAACTTAATAAAACTTATATCACGAATAAAGGTAGAGCCCTTATGGCTAAAATCGGAGCTGGTACGACTACCAATTTTACTAAAATGGTGGTATCAGACAAAAGAATACGCGGATAGTACAGCTAGCTCGGTATTCGAAGCTCTGACCTCTTTGCCAAATGTCAAGCAGGAGGCCAATATTTCAGATGTCAAAATAAGAGATTCTGTATATATCGATATCACAGCTGCTGTGTCAAACAAGGGCTTAAAGGCGGGTATAAAATCGGGTGTCTGGGATTTTATGCCAAAGATCCTACAGAGGGCCAAATCCTCTACGCGGTAACTCCTGTTAAGCAAGGTACAGGAGACTGGTTCCGGCGGATAACGGACTTAACGCTTCCAGCTTAGAAGTGTCCTTGACTATCCGGGTAGGAAATTCTGCAAACGTTACGATGAACGTAGACGCAGGAGCCTATGCCACGGTATCCATGCTTAATGATGTGAAAAAGGATATCGCAGACATCCAGGATGCTATTGGGCTAACTAGCTCAAAAGTCTACGGGGTGGAGGTAGATTTACCTAACAGAAAATTTACACGCTTAGGAGCAGCAGAAAGGCTGACGCCGGTGCTAGCTTTGATAATATCCTGCCTTACAAACGTAGACGCTGTATCGTGGCAGACGATGGGTGCGTACTAGCCTATCACGGGAAACGGGTTATAGTGAAACAGGTAAGACTACTGCTAAGATATCTAAAAATGGCAAGGATTATGAAGTTGGAACCACCGCGCAGGTAATGGTAGAACAGCCTAAATACTACTATCGTATCATCCCTATTACGCTGGATCCTATCGAAAATGGTACGGGATACCATATGCGAAAATTTAGGGCTTATATTAGTGAAGAGCCGGCGCCGAGCTTCAAAGTACACCCGCCTTTGTGAGAAATGGGGAGATAAAAGAGTTTATCTATTTATCTGCTTATGACGCTTGTATCTATGACGTATCGGCTTCTAAATATTTACTAGAGGACGAGCAAGTAGGAGATATGGCTGCAGATATGTTAAGCTCTATCGCTAACGCTAAACCTGCAAGCGGACTTACTCAAAATCTTACTCGTGCTAGCTCTCGAGCTTTAGCGCAAAAAAAAGAGGCACAGGCTGGCAGTTAAGAGACTGCTTCGCTGCATATTCTACTCTTTTACTATTCCTAATTGAGTACAATACATTTAATACTCAAACGGCTATCGGTAGAGGCGTTGTAGACTTAACGGACGACAGCGCAACAAATATGGCCCTCAAAACAGGTTACACGGCTAGTTTGATAAATAAATCGGGAGCTGCAGAGGGGGTAAATGGTAAAGTATCGGTTACTTATCGAGGAGAAGAAAATATCTGGGGTAATATCTGGAACTGGTTAGAGGGGCTTAATATCTACAGAAATGTAGAAGAAAATAAGCATGAGCTTTACTATGCAGATCACGGATATGCAGACGATAAGGGCACAGACCCATACAAGAAACTTAATGCTACAGTGTCAATGACAGAGGGATACGTTAGTGCTTTCTGTTATGAAGCTGGAGGAGATATGGACGCTATGTTTATCGCCTCTGAGACGAAAGCAGCAGACAACTGGGGACTATGTGATTATTTCTATAGATCAACTACGACCGGTTGGCGTGCGGCTCTGCTCGGCGGCTACGGGAGTAACGGCTCTCAGGCTGGGGCGGGCTATTTGACTGTGCATAATGCGGCGTCTGGTCGCGGTCGGTATTTCGGCGCCCGCGTGCTCTATGTGCCCGCTGGGAATGGAGAGCATAAGCCGGCTGTATAAAGCAAGCTCGAGCTAAGTAGCTCACAAAAACATAGGCATATTGTTCGGTATTCAGCTGTGCGCCTCTTTGGCGGCTCTGCTCAGCGGCAACTGGAATAACAGCTCTCAAGCTGGAGCGGGCTATTTGAATGTGAATAATGCAGCGTCTAATCGCAATCGGAATATCGGCGCCCACGTGCAAAATGTGCAAAACCTTAGAATAAAAAATATTGTGGGACTCAATGTGCCTTGCCTCTTGGCAAAACACAGAAAAATACAAGGCCGTGATAGTAACTATAGTGGCGAACTCTCGACCATTGCACATAGAGAAAGGAATACGTCAATACATGAAGAGACACGGAAATCTTTGGGCCACTGTATGCAGTATGGAAAACTTACAGGAGGCTCACAAATCCGCTAGAAAGGGTAAGACTTTCTATAGAGAGGTAAAAATGGTAGACGAAAATCCAGAGAAATATCTATCAGCGCTACAAGAAAGTCTGCAGAATAAAACTTTTAAGACGTCTGAGTATACGGTCTTTTGAGCGTAAAGAGGGCAATAAGATGCGACTTATTTATAAACTGCCTTATTATCCGGATCGTATCGCTCAATGGGCCATACTGAGAGTTATCGAGCCGATACTCATAAGGAACTTTACAAGGGATACGTACTCGGCCATACCAGTCGTGGTACGCACCTCGCGATTAAAAGGTTAAGAAAAATTTTAGGAGTGATCCCGATGGGACAGCGTATTGTCTTAAGCTGGATATGAGAAAATACTATCAGTCAATACCTCACGATAAGCTAAAAAAGAAGCATATGCTCGCAGGTTCAAGGATAAAGACTTGCTGTGGGCCATTAATGAGATTATAGACAGTACATCGGGCGAGATAGGGATACCCATAGGAAACTATATCAGCCAATATAGTGGTAACCTCTACTTATCCTCTCTGGACCACTGGTTCAAAGAAGAAAAGAGGGTAAAGCATTATTTTAGATATATGGATGATATGGTAATCCTACATAGTTCTAAAGATTATCTGCACGAACTTTTAGGGAAATAAAAAAGTCTTTTTTGCAGAAAACCGGTTAGGATTAAGGATAAAGGATACGTGGCAGGTGTTTCCCACAAACGTAAGAGGCATGGACTTCTTAGGTTTTCGGGTCTTTAAGGATTACGTGCTGCTTAGAAAAAGCACCGCTAAAAATCTAAAGAGAAAAATGCGGGGCATATCTAAGAAACTAGCACATGGCGGACGTATATCATATCCCGAGTGGTGCTCTTTTTAACAGCTATAAAGGCTGGCTAAAACACTGTGATAGTTATAGGCTATATCAAAAGTACATGACACCACTTGAGGAGCCTATGCAAAAGTATTATGAGGATCATGTAAAAAGAAAGGTGGTAAGGAGACATGAGAACTACCAAAGGCGTAACAACCGCAAATGAAGCTGTAGAGCCTCTTGTACTTACGGAGGACCATGCTTACGTACGTACTAATATTAAACCTATCAATGAACCAGGGACGGAAGATACGCCAGGGTTTAAGGGGTTTAGCTATGATGAAACAGAGTACACCAAAGACGAGTACATTATTTCCATGTCCAACGAATTGGCAAATGCTAATATTCTGCTGGAAGCTATGCTAGGAGGTGTTGAATGATGAATGATAAACAGTTAGCTGCAGCATTACAGATTAATCGTGTAATGCAAATGACTGCTCATAGTTTAAATCTGGATGACGCACAGGCTATGGAAATTGCTGATCTTTATCCTAGATGGAGCTATCCCATCCTTTATGATAAGGTGGGGGTTATCATCAGCTACGGCGTCAACTCGAACGGAGAGACGCAGCTGTATCGAGTACAGCAGGCCCACACATCGCAGGAAGACTGGACACCGGATAAACAGCCATCCCTATATAAGCCTGTAGGGTTTACCGAGGACGGTACATCTATCTGGACGCAGCCCCAAGGATCGCATGACGCTTACGACAAAGGAGACACCGTATCGCATAACGGTAAAATCTGGGTAAGTGACGTGGACGGAAATGTATGGGAACCAGGAGCCTATGGCTGGACAGAAAAGAAACAGGATAAAGCCAGCAGAACTACGGCCAAAGCTAAATAGGAGGGAGATCTATGGAAATCTTGAGAGCAGACGTGCTTAACGTCTTATGCGCTTATGGGGTATTTGTGCTAGTGTATATCGCCAATATCCTTTTTCTTTGTACTTAAATATCGAAGTACTAAATCTTGAATTTAACAAATACAAGTTGGGACAATCTATAAAAAGGCGGTTGTCTTAGTCTTAGCAACTCTCATGCTGGTGGTTGCCATCGACGCAGCTGCTGCATTCTTTAGCTCTTATATCCCGGAGCTTAGCGAAGAATTAAGAAATACTCTGACAGTACTCACTATTATTTCTACAATCGGCAGGGCCGCGCTTAAATATGCGAATGAAGCCTATACCACATTTGCAGAAATTTTAAGCGTTAAATCAGACATGCCTGCCAGCTCTGAAAAGTATGGATGATGGATGATGCATTTAAAATTATCGGAAAACTGATAGAACATTGAGGGATATCATACTAATGCTCGGCAGTGTTGGTGTGGTTATTGAAATTACTCCTATTAAGATAAATCCGGTAGGGTTTGCATGCAAGTGGCTAGGCAGGAAGCTTAATGAAGACGTAGTAGAGCGCATGGGCAGGATAGAGGCAAAGATGGAGCAAATGGAGCAGGAAAATTACATTAAAGACTCTCGAGATAAAGAGATCGGAAATATTGGTTTTCGCTAGTTCATGCCACAATAAGGTAAAACATACCAACGAAGAATTTCAGCACATACTTGAACAGATTGAGGATTATGAGGCTTTGTGCAAGACCCATAATATTGAAAATGGTGTGATAGATGCACAGGCCGAATATATTAGAAATCTATACATAGAGTGCCTGAGAGAGGGTACTCTCTTATAAATTAAGGAGGACATAACCATGAAAGTTAAAGGTATTGACGTTTCGGAACACAACGGTAACATTGACTGGGGAAAGATAAAAAGCTGACGGCATCCAATTCGCAATGATCCGCGCTAGCTGGGGCACTTTGTAGAAGACGCAAAAGCTCGACGCAATGTGTCTGAGTGTAAAAGGCTAGGTATCCCTTTCGGACTTTATCATTATTCGTATGCTGCTTCTGATACGGATGCTCGTACAGAGGCTACCAAATTCTTGGCATTATCTCACGAACTAGGAGGCTATACTTACCCGTTATGCTTAGATATGGAAGATGCCGACGGATGGAAAGCTAGAAAACGGAGTAAAAGACAATCAGAATTTAAGTACAATTAGGATTTATAAGGAGGTAATCGAGGGTGCCGGATTATCTGACTCTTTATATGAGCAAATCTTGGTTTGATAGATTAAGAGCTTTGGATAAAGATCTGATCGATAGCATCGATGCATGGTTAGCGCATTGGGGGTAAGAGCCAAGCATGTCATGCGGTATGTGGCAGTATACAAGCGATGGGGTGGTAGATGGCTCCAGCGCTAGAACGGATATGAACTACGCATATAGGACTACCCGTATCCTTGCGGAATGGGGCATAAACCGGATAATAAGCCTGCCAAACCAAAACCAGGGCACAGGCGGGTCTACAAGTAGCGGTATTAAAGAGGGGATAAAGTAAAAATTAAATCAAGTGCAAGTCATTACGTCACAGGAGAAACTATCCCTGACTGGGTAAAAGACAAAAATATACCGTTCTGCAGACCGGAAATGGAAAGGTATTGCTTAAAGAAATCATGTCGTGGGTACGTACTTCGGATATCGTAGGGCAAAAAGACACTTCTTCAGGAATGTTTACCGGAAAGGTAGTAAAGGTAAAATCCACCGCAAAAACTTATGCGACAGGGGGAAGACATCCCAAACTGGGTAAAGGGTAAGAAATATACGGTTCTGCAAGTCGGGAATGGCAAGGTATTACTTTAAAGAAATTATGTCATGGGTACGTAACTCTGATGTAGAATAACATAAAATAAGCTCTACGCCATAGCGGGCGTAGAGCCTGTTTTTTTAAGGCAAAATTTTCTATGCTCGAAAACTCTAATAAAGCGTTTTCTATTTCTGCCGCAAATTTATCGTTTATATCGATATAGTTTAATATTACGTCAACAATAACCTCCGGAACATCATTTAATATTATAATGGTACATAGTTTGATTTTGTTCTTATTCATTTTTCTTTCCTCCTCAAAAATAACTATAATATGCGTACGGCTAAAAGTGGAGAAAATGAAAGCAACTATTTACCCAATAAACGAAGATGCGCATCTAATGAGGCACAACATTATAATATAAGGAAAGGTATGTCATTGGATGCGCATTAAAAGTTTAATCTGAGTGGACTAAAACTGGACTAAAATATAAAAAAGTACTCCGGATTTTAGGGGGAAACATAGGTAAACATATAAATATAATAAAATGTTTTAAGTATGTATATATACATATAGATTCGCATATATAGTTTCCCCTCACCTCCACCAATAAGTTATTTAAGCCTTTAAGTAAAGGCTTTTTAATACTTTTTTATAAGAAGACTGCTAACGAGTTCGCTAATGAAATTAGAGTAGGATATCTATGCTTTTTCAGAAAAGGCAGTAAATCTATACTTTTATAGTTAAAATTAAAAAAATATTCAAAATCGACAAAATTAGATAAAAAAGTGACAGACTTTTTTTAATTTTTTAGGTTTTAAAATATTATTTCTTGATTATGAAAGGAAAGGATGAAAAAGTATGGAAAAAAAAATAGAAAGGAAAAGCATTTATATAGAAGGGTAACTTGTGAGTTACACAAGATAGGACACCTGCACATATTAAAGGACACAATTATTTAAGAACAGCAAATTATAAAAATGTATGAGGATGCTACCTATCATGGAAATATGATGAAAAGATTATATCCTGATGTTTTGCAGATGAGTATGAAAACAAATGTTTCTTGTGTAGAAAGAGGAATTAGAAACGCAATTGAAGTAGCATGGAGTAGAGGGAATCTTGCTATATTAGAAGAAATTTTTGGGAATACGATAAGCTACTCTAAAAAACAAAACCAACCAATTCAGAATTTATTGCGATGATCGTAGATCGCCTGAAACTTGAAGATTTGGAATAAAAAAATAGGAGTTATTTTCACAATGCTTGAAATATAACTCCTATTTTAAGTTTTTGTTAAAGTGTTTGATAATGTTATTTTGTACATATATCCAATGGATCAATAAAAAAATCTGAAAGCTTCCACATTTCTTTTAGTAAAGAAAGCTCTGTACATGCAAGAACAATGCATTCGACTTTTTTTTCTTTTCATCTCATAAAGCACAGATTCAAATAATTCTTTAGGAACAGGATCTCCTTTTTTTTAAATATGTATAAATCATATCCATGACTTTTTCTGATTGCTTATGCAGGGGATTTCCCATTTAATATGAAACTTTTCACATGAATTTTGATAGAGTCGGATTGAATTGTTCCATCGGTAGCCAAAATACCAACTTTCTGTATATTTTTACTTTTAATATTCTTTATTGTTTCATCAATGAGATGGTAAATCGGAACATTGCTGTACTTAGAATATTCATCATAAAAAGTAATAGGATGTATTGCAGGGAATAACAATCATTTCTACTTGTAGTTTATTAAAAATTTCAATATCAGAAATAATGTGTGGCAGTGGACTAGGGTTAGAATGATCTAAAATGTAGGAAGTGCGATCTGGTATACTAGCATGATTTAGAATAACCATGTCAAGATGATCTTGATCCTTATCAACAGCTGTGTGTTTTAAAATCTTTTTCGTATAAATATGCGCTGGCATCAGATCAACTCCACCTAAAATACCAAGTTGATAGTGCATAACACACCTCCTTTTAAGCGTTATTAGTTTATCACATATTTTTGCGGATAAACAACATTTGAAAAAGGAATGGAGACTAGTCCATTCCTCTTTTGTTAAATATAAACTTATATTTTTTATAAGCCATGATAAAATCTTCGAATCATAATACTTCTAAAAATACTAAAATCTTTCGAATAAAGTAATGTGTAATCGTATTTTTATCTCTGATTAATTTTTAACCTGTGCATAACTGTTTTTTGATACATACTTTAATAGTAATCTAGGAGGGATATGCAGCCAAAGATAAGGATTGTTATGATAATGTAATTCATTTTGTTTGTGGAAAATCAAATCTTCAGCCATATATTCAGCAATATTACATCAGACGCTGTTGTAAAGTAACTGCTTCTTCCTTGGCGGATGTTGATTTCGAAGACTTTATATTTTCCATCTCTTTTCATCATATTTCATATCGAAATTTGAATATCCCACATAATGCAGATCTTCTAAAATTTTTGATACTGTTTGTATATTGCAGAATTTGCCTCCTGCACAATAGCATTGTAATTTCCAATTCCATGCGGTGTATAATCTTCACTTACACAATGTCCTAAACACATGACACGAACATTGCCGTTTTGGTCTGAATAACTGTTCAATACATACATGGTACTATCATCACCAGGGGAATAAAATCTTGAATGATCATATTCCCTGTATAACCAGCATTATATACACTGTTAAGAATACGTTTTAATTCTTCCAAAGAATCTGCTTTATATCCTTTTTTCTTTCCTTCAAATTCTAAGTCTACATATTCAATACTATTGCTTGGTTTTTACTGCTACTGGAAAAGAAAACGGAGAGTAAAGTTATCTTTGTTTGCCTTTGTGACAATAAAAGTTTTGGATAATCTAATCCATATTGTTCACAAATTTTATAGAAATCCTCTTTATTTTCCAACTGTTCCTTCATTTCTTTTGGAATGTAGTTTGTAATAAAGTATTTATCAATAATATCTCTATTGTTAACAATTAATTCCGTATAGCGATCACCACATGCTATTAAAAAGGAGTTTTTTATATTCTTTTGCCATATGTTTCTCCTACTTCCCGGATATATTTTTAAATGCTTCGTCATGGTCAAAGTTATGGAAGGTCATGACTTTGACAATATTACTCTTTGTTTCAAGTAAAGGTGCTTTTTCCTAAAGAAAGAGAAGTAATTCCATAGGCTTTATGAAATGATTTTGCCATACCAAGCATTTGCATCTGTACCAAGAAGAACAGGGAGGAAAGAACGGTTCTTGTTGTTAATAATACAATCCAATCTATTCAAACCTCTTTTCTATGATAAATAAAAGTAAATAATGCTTTCAATAAATAATTGAAAAGACCAAAAGATTATATCATATTTATATGATTTATAGATAGAAATCGTAAAAAAGATAACAGCAAATCAACAGAAGAAAAAATCAAAAAGAAAGTGAATAGATACAGGAAAATAAGAGAAATAAAAAGGACTTGAAAAATCTCGAAAAAAGTAAAAAAAGAGTAAAAAATGTTGACATAGGGAAGAGCGGGTGGTATATACGAGCACCAAGCGAGAGAGCTCGGTTCTTTGAAAAACTAAACAGGAAACGTCAATTTCAAAAACAAAGATAACAAAGTAAAAAAAAAGAAACGTTAGCA
>VOFH01000908.1_pt1 | contig 74076 bp, 86 predicted proteins | sample 5384091 | NCBI WGS metagenome assembly VOFH01 (sample SAMN12384727, study PRJNA508395) | human gut metagenome | isolation source: healthy gut G | host: Homo sapiens
TTTCAAGGACAAACGTTATCTGGCAAGCGCCAAGCGTACGGTAGACTATCTGGAGAAGGAACTGATATCCAAAGCCGATTATTTCTCTTCTACGCTGGATGCCAACTGCGAGGACAAGGAAGCCTCCTTGTATGCTGCTACGGCTGCTTATTACCTGGCTTTGGTTACCAAAGGAGAAGAGCGCACGTAGACGGAAGCGTAAATCCTGTCGCGACAAAGAAATCATTGACTACGAACTTCAATTGAAAGACCTGGAAACCATCGAAAGCCGTATCCAGAAAGTACAGAAACAAGCACAGACGGGCGGAGACAAAGCTGCAAAGTTAGCTTACGATGTACTCGTTCAATATAAAGACGCACTGGAACAGGGAAAATCTGCACGTACAGTGACTTTTGAAACAAAAGACGAACAAAAGATTGCTCACGAACTGTTCTTATTGACCAGCAAGCCGGTAATGTATGTCTGCAATGTTGATGAAGCAAGCGCAGTAAACGGAAATAAATACGTAGATATGGTATGCGAAGCAGTAAAGACGAGAATGCTCAAATCCTGATTGTCGCAGCCAAAACAGAAGCGGACATCGCCGAACTGGAAACGTATGAAGACCGTCAGATGTTCCTTGCCGAAGTAGGCTTGGAAGAATCGGGCGTAGCACGTCTTATCAAATCTGCTTATAAACTCCTGAATCTCGAAACATATTTCACTGCCGGTGTACAAGAAGTACGTGCCTGGACATACGAAAAAGGATGGAAAGCTCCTCAATGTGCCGGAGTGATCCACACCGATTTTGAAAAAGGCTTTATCCGTGCCGAAGTTATCAAATACGATGATTATATCAAATACGGCTCGGAAGCAGCTGTGAAAGAAGCCGGAAAACTGGGTGTAGAAGGAAAAGAATATGTGGTGCAGGATGGCGACATCATGCATTTCCGTTCAACGTGTGATTATCGGTTACCACCGACGACTTATTAATTACTAATTCGCTAACAATATGAAATATCTCATTGCAGGAACGGGAGGTGTAGGCGGCATTATCGCAGGATTCTTGTCGCTGGCAGGCAAAGATGTAACTTGTATTGCCCGTGGAGCTCACTTGCAGTCGATTCAAACGAACGGTTTGAAACTGAAATCGGATTTGAAGGGCGAACATACGCTCCGGATTCCGGCTACTACCGCTGAAGAATTCAATGGGAAAGCAGATGTGATATTTGTATGCGTGAAAAGGTTATTCGGTCGATTCCATCGTAGGACTGATTAAAGGGCAGCACACAAAGACACGGTTGTCATCCTATTCTGAATGTATGGCACAGGGCCGCGCATACAGAAGCTAGTTCCGGAAGTCACCGTTCTCGACGGCTGCATCTATATCGTAGGCTTCGTATCCGGCACAGGAGAAATCACCCAAATGGGAAAGATATTCCGGTTGGTATACGGCGCTCATTACGGCACAGTTGTAAAACCGGGATTACTGGAAGCCATCCAACAAGACTTGCAGGAAGCAGGCATAAAGGTAGACCTGTCACCGGACATCAACCGGGATACGTTTATCAAATGGTCGTTTATCTCCGCAATGGCTGTGACGGGTGCTTACTACGACGTTCCGATGGGAGAAGTGCAGAAACCGGGAAAGATACGGGATACATTTATCGGACTTTCTACGGAAAGCGCTGCCTTAGGAAAGAAACTAGGCGTCGAATTTCCCGAAGACCCAGTCAGCTACAACCTGAAAGTGATTGACAAGCTCGATCCCGAAAGTACCGCTTCTATGCAAAAAGACCTGGCACGCGGACACGACTCGGAAATACAAGGATTGCTCTTCGACATGATTGCAGCAGCCGAAGAACAGGGAATAGATATACCGACCTACCGGATGGTTGCGGAGAAATTCAAAAAATCTAATCATTAACATTAATCCAATATAGAATGAATACCATGCTATTATCCATCAACTGGAACCCGAATCCCGAACTATTCAACCTGTTCGGCATTTCTATCCGTTATTACGGATTACTGTGGGCAGTAGGAATATTCTTTGCTTATGTGGTTGTTCACTACCAGTACCGGGATAAAAAAAGATAGAGGAAAAGAAGTTTGACCCTCTTTTCTTTTACTGTTTCTTTGGTATTCTGATCGGTGCCCGCCTGGGACACTGCCTATTCTATGACCGGGATACTACCTGTCTCATTTCTGGGAAATGATTCTTCCTATCAAATTCATGCCGGACGGAAACTGGAAATTCACCGGATATGAAGGACTTGCCAGCCACGGCGGTACATTAGGACTGATAATCGCCCTTTGGCTGTATTGCCGCAAGACGAAACTCCATTATATGGACGTGCTGGATATGATTGCCGTAGCTACTCAATCACCGCCTGCTTCATCCGCCTTGCCAACCTGATGAACTCCGAAATCATAGGCAAACCGTCTGATGTACCCTGGGCATTCGTTTTCGAACGTGTAGATATGCAACCCCGTCATCCGGGACAGCTCTACGAAGCCATTGCTTATCTTATCCTGTTCTTCATCATGCTTTACTTATATAAGAATTACAGCAAGAAACTGCACCGTGGCTTCTTCTTCGGGCTTTGTCTGACTTATATCTTCACCTTCCGCTTTTTCATCGAATTCCTAAAAGAAAATCAGGAAGATTTTGAAAACAGCATGATGTTCAATATGGGACAATGGTTAAGCGTTCCGTTTATCATAATAGGCGTCTATTTCATGTTCTTTTATGACAAGAAAGAAAAAGAAAATAGCCTAAATCAAAAAAGAGGGATTAGCGGTTCAAACATCGCTAATCCCTTTTTTTATCAATAAAACAAATGCCATTTCCTAATGTCAGGACAATAATCGAAAACATATCCTAAGACATTATATACATTTTCAGCTTATTTCCCCCTGACTATCTTCTTAATATCATTCAGTTTATTCAGCGCTTCAATAGGAGTAAGATTATTCACATCAAGATTCAATATCTCATCGCGAATCTGACAGAGAATCGGATCGTCCAACTGGAAGAAGCTTAACTGCATACCTCCACTATTCTCGCTCACTTCTGCCAACGGTTTACCTGCTATGCCCTGTTGGCGATTATCAGATTCAAGCTGTTTCAATATCTCATTTGCACGTTTCACAATGCTTTTCGGCATACCGGCCATCTTTGCCACATGAATACCAAAAGAGGGTTCACTACCGCCACGTTCCAGTTTACGAAGGAAGATTACTTTGTTATCAACTTCTTTCACCGATACATTATAATTCTTGATGCGCTTGAAAGATTTCTCCATCTCATTCAATTCATGGTAATGCGTAGCAAATAGTGTACGTGCTTTCGCTTTCGGATGTTCGTGGATATACTCGACGATTGCCCAAGCAATGGAAATACCGTCATAAGTAGAAGTACCACGTCCCAATTCGTCAAATAATACCAGACTCCGGGAAGAAACATTATTCAGGATATCAGCCGCTTCATTCATCTCTACCATAAATGTAGATTCACCGACTGATATATTATCGCTCGCTCCTACACGGGTAAATATCTTATCAACTAAACCGATATGCGCACTTTCCGCAGGAACAAACGAGCCGATTTGAGCCAATAGCGTAATCAATGCTGTTTGGCGCAAGAGTGCCGACTTACCGGCCATGTTCGGACCTGTAATGATGATAATCTGCTGTGACGCGCTGTCCAACATCACGTCATTGGCAATATACTTCTCACCAATTGGAAGCTGCTTTTCAATCACAGGGTGACGTCCCTGACGGATATCCAGTACATCATTGTCCTCAATAACCGGACGGATATAATTATTCTCACGCGCCACATTGGCAAATGACAACAGACAGTCCAGACGTGCAATCTGATTCGCATTAATCTGTATCTGTGGAATAAACTCCATCAATGCCTGTACTAAGTCCGTATATAGCTGCGTTTCCAGAATCAGAATCTTATCTTCCGCTCCCAAAATCTTTTCTTCATATTCCTTTAGTTCCTGCGTAATATAACGTTCCGCATTAACCAGCGTCTGTTTACGAATCCACTCTTTAGGAACTTTATCTTTATGGACATTACGGACTTCGATATAATAACCGAATACGTTATTATAAGCCACTTTCAAACTCGGAATACCCGTCTCTTCGCTCTCCCGCTGTTGTATCTTTAGCAGATAATCTTTTCCTGAATAGGAGATTTGCCGCAATTCATCCAAGTCTGCGTTCACACCGTCCTGAATCACTCCACCTTTATTTATCAGTAAAGGAGGATCATTTTTAATCTCTTTGGCAATCCGGTCACGAATAGAAATACAAAGATTCAACTGTTCGCCAATGCGATTCAAGCTCGCATTATCAGCTTCCATACATGCCTGTTTTATCGGCTCAATTGCTTGCAAGGCAACTTTCAACTGAACGACTTCACGAGGCGACACACGCCCTACAGCCACTTTAGAGATGATACGCTCCAGATCGCCTATCAAATGCAGCTGTTCTTCGATCAGTTCTTTGAAATCCGGCTGGCGGAAGAAATATTCCACTACGTTCAAGCGTTCATTGATCGGTTTCTCATCCTTTAAGGGAAAAACCATCCAGCGTTTCAACAGACGCGCTCCCATCGGGCTGATTGTTCTGTCAATCACATTGAGCAGGCTACTTCCGCCATCATTCATATTACCAATCAACTCAAGGCTACGGACCGTGAATTTATCCAGACGGACGTATTTATCTTCTTCAATACGTGCCAAAGAAGTGATGTGACCGATTTGCGTATGCTGTGTCATCGTCAGGTATTGCAGGATAGCACCGGAAGCAATGATACCATTCTTCAGATGCTCTACCCCGAATCCTTTCAGATTCTTCGTTTCAAAATGTTTCAGAAGTTTCTCCCGGGCGGTCGTTTCTGTAAATACCCAGTCGTCCAGCTCGAATGTGAAGAACTTGTTACCGAAATTACCTTCAAACATCAGGCGTTTGCCACGTTCAAAAAGAATCTCTTTAGGGGCAAAGTTATTCAACAACTTGTCTACATAATCAAAAGGTCCTTCTGCTGTAAGAAATTCACCGGTAGATATGTCGAGAAAGGCGACTCCGCAGGAAGCTTTGCCGAAATGAACGGCAGCCAGAAAGTTGTTCTCCTTATAATTCAGCACGTTATCATTGATAGATACGCCGGGGGTAACCAACTCGGTAATACCTCGCTTCACCAGCTTCTTCGTCAGTTTCGGGTCTTCGAGCTGGTCGCAGATAGCGACACGTTTTCCAGCACGAACCAGTTTCGGAAGGTAGGTATCAAGGGCATGATGAGGAAAACCTGCCATCTCGATAGTTTTTCCTTTCCCATTGGCACGTTTTGTCAGTGTGATCCCTAAAATTTCGGCTGCGACGATGGCATCCGTAGAATATGTTTCATAAAAAGTCACCGCAACGAAACAGCATCACTGCATCCGGATGTTTTGCCTTCAAATCCAGAAACTGTTTCATCATCGGGGTGAGGACAATCTCTTCTTCGTTCACGGGTGTCTCCTTTTCTTTTTTGTTGAGTATATAATGAATTATCCTTGCAAAGATAACGGTTTTTCGGCAGAGAATCAACGGTATGCTCCGATTCAATTTTCAAAATAAATGTTGCATACCTTGAAAAAAGGAGAGTTTATTTCTTAATAAGTAGGAGAAAATTATTAAAACGTGTTATAAAACATGCTATTTTTCTTGGATAATTTGCTAATTTCCCAAGAGTCCGTATCTTTGCAATGTGTTTTCATAGTATTAGATTTAAGGTTAACAAAGGTTGGAGCAAGGCGTTGCTCCTTTTTTTATGCCTATACGCTTCGTCCCTATTTGATATAAACCAGCAGAACTCTCTCTTTTCAATCATCAGATTATTTTGTCGCAATCTGAAATCCTAGAGATTCGGTTCAGAGCAGCCCCACCTTTAAAAATAGATTCATTCCTGTTTCAGAAAGGAATGAAACAAATTTTTTATAAATGCCATATTTTAGTTTTAATGTAAATATTATCACACTACTAGATGCAATAGAAACAAATGGTGTTACCAAAAAAAATGTCAATAAAACTCCTATGTATTTCTGATAGATAACACTGTTTTGTAAAGCACTGTTATCCAGTCGGTTACTATTCGGGGTTTTCCTTTAAAACCAACGCCCCGTTTCTCACCGAGAAACAACCTGTTCGACACCGAGAAACGAAGTGTTTCTCACCGAGAAACGAATTAACTGATAAAGTCCTAAACTTATAATTAAAGGAAATTGTTAGTCTCTTTTATTTTTGACACTTCTATCGTAGGAATGCATATGTTGAAATATATTTCAATGATAATCTTATCATGTCCAAAAATATAATGATATGGAATAAATTTATAACCATACATGAAACGAACCGTTTTGGGTATAGCAATTATGCCCCAAAATTGTCAAATTAAGCCACTTCTTTTTGCCTTCTACAACATATCAAACTCCCCAATATGCAGTATAATGCAAAAAGCCAGTCGTAACATACCATGAACCAATTTTCTATACTTTTATAAAAATATAATAAACATCGAATGATATTCACTCAAACAAAAGCACACATTTTAAATACAAATATTATCATTTTTCTTGTTTATATCAGCTAATAATAATACATTTGCATATATTCAAACCAATATAATACAATTATGAATAAAATTACCATTTTTTCATTAACATTACTTTTCGCTCTAATTTTACCTTTTTTATTTGCAAATGCACAGGTAACAGTGAAAGGTATTGTAACTGACGAAAGTGGGGTACCATTAGTAGGCGTATCCGTCCGCTATAAAGGAGCTCCCCAAGTCGGTGTTACCACAGATATTGATGGTAAGTTTTCCATCAAAGAGATGAAAGAAGGCAAGACACTTGTTTTTTTCTTACATTGGCATGAAAAATGTAGAGCACTCTATTGAAAGGAGCAACACCTTTTATCAAAATTAAAATGGAATCTGCAACAAGTGAACTGGATCAAGTTGTCGTTACAGGTTATACCCAAACTACTTTTTAAAGAAAATGACTGGTTCTGTCGGAATTATCTCGGCCGACCAGTTAAAAGACCAAGCCCAACCAACGGTAGACGCCCTCATGCAAGGTAAAATAGCAGGAGTGGCCGTATCAGCCATATCCGGACAACCTGGTAGTACACAAAAAATACGAATCAGAGGTACCAATACAATCACCGGAGATGGTGAACCACTATGGGTTATCGACGGAGTTCCCATGCAAAGTGGAAGTACCGATATGCCTACCAGTGCTGAAATAAAATCCGGTCAATTTGACGACTTGTTCATGAATGGTGTCGCTGGCATCAATCCCAGCGACATAGAAAGTATTACTATTTTGAAAGATGCTTCAGCCGCTGCTATTTATGGTTCGCGAGCAGCCGGTGGGGTAATTGTTGTCACCACCAAAAAAGGCAAATCAGGAAAAGCCCAAATAAACTATTCAGGCAATGTATCAGTCACTTTACCACCCTAACGGAACTACTCTCTGATGAATTCACAAGAGAAGCTTGCCTATGAACAGGGATTATGGGATGAATTCTCTGCTCCGGGATTTGAAGCCGGGACAAATGACTATCCGGTGGTAGGAGTAGTAGGCATCATTCGTGCTGGTAGGGGAAAGTTTGCCGGATGGAGCAAAGAACAACAAGATACGTATATCGAAGAATTAGGTAAAACGAATACCGATTGGTACGATGAACTGTTTCGCAACAGTGTTTCTACCACCCACAACTTGTCCATTAATGGTGGTGGAGACAAATACACCTATTATACTTCACTAGCATATACCCGCAACGCCGGTTTATTGAAAAATAATGATTACGACCGTTATAACCTGACAGCTAATCTATCAATGCACCCCAGCCAGAAAGTAAAGATTGACTTTGGGGCATCCATGTCTTATCAATATTCAAAGTCCCCGGCACTGAATAGTCTCGATCCTTTCCAATATGCTTATTTTGCCAATCCATACGAAAGTCCGTATAACGAAGACGGCAGTTACCGGGCAGATGAAACATATTATGCACTAGGAGAATATAACAATAAAAAGACTAGTTCCAAGATTATCCTGATTGTGGATTTAATGTACTTCGCGAAATGGACGAAACTTCTTCACGCACTAAGAATATAAAAACAATGGTTCGTGCAGGAATTGATTACAGCATTATCAACCATTTGCGTTTTGTGGGCCTGGCTTCATATACTTATTCCACAAACCGTCTAAAGGAAATATATGGTAAAAACACAAAAGCAGCTTTAGACAACCGTCTCTCTATCGATAACAATACTAATAAGGAATATGCTTCTATCTTGCAACGCAATGTAGATAATGAGAGCTATATGGTCCGCGGGCATTTTGCTTATGATGATTTTTTGGAGACCACTCTGTCTCCCTTATAGCCGGTGCCGAATTCCGCGGAAGTAAATCAGACGGTTTGTACAGCAAACGATACGGTTACGACGAAATCACCGGAAATGCCATAACCCCACTTCCTGATGACCCGACAGGAGTAGGCTACGAGAAGCTGAAAGCCTATCTCGCTGCTATTGATGGCTCGAACGGAGAAACATGGAGCGAACAACGCTTTGTCTCTTTCTATGCATCTGCTGACTATTACTACAAAAACAAATATGTACTGAATGTCTCTTTCCGTACTGACGGTAGTTCTAATTTTGGTAGTGACAAACAATTTAATCCTAACTGGGCAGCCGGCGCAGCGTGGAATGTTAGTGAAGAAGATTTCATGGCTTCGCTGAAACCCGTACTGAACAGATTAACACTCCGTATAGCAACCGGATTTACTGGTAACATCAACCGTAGTGTCAGCCCACAAATGATTATCAGTTACTACGATGACTACCGGAATATTTCCAACAATATTTATCATATAGGAAAAGTAGTTAGTCCACCGAATCCCAATCTACGTTGGGAAAAGACGCAAGACGTGAAAGTGGCTCTTGATTTCGGAATGTTTAACGACCGCTTGACAGGTATAGTGGAAGGATACTACCGGAAAAGTAAAGATATTGTAACAGGTGTGCAAGTACTAAGCAGCACAGGATTCACCCAACAGAAATACAATACTGCCAATATTGACAACAAAGGTATCGAAGCTACCCTGAATGGAACTCCTGTTAAAACAAAAGATTTCAGTCTGTCTCTTTCTGCCAACATAGCTTACAACAAGAATAAAGTGACCAAATATAAAGCTTCCTATAGCAGCATGGGATATAATAACTTATGGGAGGGCTATCCTGTAGACGCCATCTATAGTGGGAGATACACAGGTATTGACCCCGAAACAGGATTATATACATACCAGCTGCGTCCCGATGCTGAAATACACACAGCTACCGACTTGAATAAGCCCGATAATTACCGGTATTATCTAGGCACGAGTGAAGCTCCCGTAACCGGAGGATTTAATGTAACCGCCGAATATAAAGGTATTCGCCTTAGCGTAAACGGAACTTTTGCCACAGGAGCCAAAAATTTTGAATTCATCAAGTCGCCAACTTCAGCTAACACCGTAAGCGGTAATGGGGTATTTAATTACACAGAACGCGAACAAGTCTTCCAAAATGATTTGTTCGCACACCATCTGAATGTTCCGAAAGCAGCAGCCGACCGTTGGACGCCCAATAATACAAATGGCACTTATCCGCGCGTATGGAATCCGTTCGGTGAGGTTTACGGATTTGGCTATTATAACCCTATGCACAAAGAAATCACGCATGGAGCTTTCCTTACCAACTTATCTTATGCCAGAATTAAGAGCATCATTTTAGGATATACGCTACCTAAGAAGTTAATAAGTAATTCCGCTCTCTCCAATGTAGATTTCTCTCTGTCACTGAACAACTTCTTCACATTCACCAGCTATTCAGGCATGGATCCTGAAACCCCCGGTGCTACTTATCCGATAAGCCGTTCTGTGATGTTTAGCGTAAATGTTGGATTTTAAATAACAATAAACGATGAAAAATAAACTATTCATATCTATCTATTGTGGTCTAATGATATTGTTGGCTTCCTGCAACAATTACTTAGACGTAAAACCCAAAGGAAAGATAATTCCTAAAACAGCTGAAGACTTTTCCACCATTATCCATTATTGGCTGGATCAGATAGAAAAAGGAAGAGATGACGTTATCATTCCCAATCCAGAAGTAATGACAACTTTAGAGATGTTTGCCGATGACTTGAATGCAACGCTTGCCAGCAATTTCGGCTATACGAGCATTTATGTGGGAAGTGCCATTAACAAAAATCAGGCCACTTACAAAACACTCTACTCTGTTATCAAAGACTGTAATATGGTTATCGGCAACATGGATGATACGGAATCCGATTTAGCTAGAACCCTATTGGGAACAGCCTGGAGCATTCGTTCTATTTGCTATTATAACCTTATGCAGCGCTACTGTGAGCCATACCAGCCGGAGACGGCAAAAGAGACTCTCGGACTTCCACTTGTCGACGATTTTGATATGGAAGCAAAGCCTGCACGCGCCAATCTGAAAGAAACTGCTGAATTTATAGAAGAAGGATTCCAAAAAGCCCTCTCATATAATGTGTCTAATGAAGACTTTATCTTTACTTCATCCGTAACAAAAGCCTACTTCGCACGTTTCTTCTTTTGGACACAGAACTGGAGTAATGCCATTACCTATGCCAAAGAAGTATTGGAAAAATACCCGATGCTGGAAGCTGACGAATATGTAGAAGCCATTAACCAGAAACAAGCAAAAGCACACAATGTCATTATCCGTTCATTCACCATGGATGATGATATAGGAACCATGAGTTACGCAACTGCACAAGCCGATATAAAATCAAGACCTGTCGACAGAAATTTGGTTGATTTATTTGCAGCCACCGACAATGACGTACGTCGCAGATGCAACTATGATTCCAAACGGATTGTCAATAAAATCATCACCACCAAGTTTCGTAGTGAAGAACTTTGCCTGATTATAGCCGAAGCCCACGCACATCTGAATCAGGAAACAGACGCACTAGGCTATCTTAACCAGCTTCGTTCCAAACGAATCACTCAGGATTATATAGCCTACACAATTGACAATCTCCCAGAAGTTTTCCAACAAAATATAAAAACCGACGCCACTGGGATCCCTTTGACAAAATTGATGTCAGCCATCCTCTGTGAACGCCGTAAAGAATTGTTTGTTGAAGGCGACCGCTGGTTTGAATTAAAACGCAACGGACGTCCGGAATTTTGGGTCGCTGCCAAAGGAAAGAAATTTATCACAGAAAAGTATCTTTATACTTTTCCTATTCCCAAAGCAGACATCAGATTATTTCCTGATTTGCTCATTCAAAATCCAGGCTACATAGAATAATTTATCCATAAAAAACAGAAACAGTTATGAAAAAGATACTATATATCCTATGTTTCATTCTCACAGGTTCTTCCGCTTTCTTGGTCTCATGTGATAAACCGGAAGAACTGACACCCAAAGTAGATAATACATCAGAAGATTATTTACTTCCCACCGGAAGTATCCTGAATGCACAAGACCGTGAAGAAGTACAAGCATTATGGGATGAATACAACAATGCCATTAACCAATAAAAAGGGATTAAAATGAAAACAAAAAATCAGAATAACAGGCTCCTTTCTTCTAATGATTATACTAATCATAGTGTCGGCAGCTTGCAACGATGACGACTCGTCGGGTGCAAAGTTATCTTTTAGTCGCTCCATATACATATTACCTTCTAACGGTAGCCTGGAAGTGGAATTGAGAGCTTCTGTAGCACCTGAAACAGACTTAAGCATTCCTGTCATCATTGAAGGTACTGCCATATTGGATGAAGACTATGAAATTTCTGCTAACGGGTTCATGATAAAAGCCGGAGAAACAAGTGCCACTTTAACCATTACTCCCAAAAACAACCTGACTGCCAACCGTGAAATCCGCCTTTCCATCAACCCGGTTTCCGGATATACGCTCGGTGACAAGAAAATAGCGATCATCCCCGTTGAAGTGAAAGAGCACATTATGTATACTTTCAAGCCTGTTATCTATCGTCTGTTAAGTGAAATAGACATTAGAATCGAAGTGGAAGGAGAAAATAGCGGCAGCAGTTTCAGGGCAACAACAGACATCGTGTTGCCGATAGAAATAGACCCGTCCAGTACAGCCATATTGAACGAAGATTTTGAACTTGAAAACGGAATAACTTCTGTCACCATTCCAAAAGGATCTTACTACACACGTTTTAAGATAAAAATAAAAGAAGGAGCAGAAGATTATACAGGAAAAAAACGCTATCCTTAAACTAGGTACACCAGTTGACAACTCCGAACTCTACTATCCGGGCTCATTTGTATCCTATAATATAAAACTGGATCAGTTAAAGTTTACTGACATGCTGGGCAAATGGAAACCTGTGGAGATTAAAGATAAAGACAACTATGTATATGTTGGCATGCCTGACGAAGACTGGATAAATAGTCTGCCGGAAAACAATGGAGCCCATGACTACCTGGAATTTGTACATCAAGAAGATGGCACAGATAAAATAATCCCATATCTAACGGGAGATTTAAAGGACTTCTTTTGCAACCCTCAAGGCCACACTGTTGTTTTCGACCATATAGAGAAAGGTATCTATAACTGGATAGCTGATGAGGAATATGACGCTCCTTATTTCACCACCTCTCAAGTGAATCGTTGTTTCTCAAAGAGAAAAAACAGAGCTCGGAAATGCATTTATAGGATTGGATAAGATAGATGATAATAATATCATCATTTACTTTCACGATTTTATACCAACTGATTTCTTCAGCTCAACGTTTGAAGAGTACGGTCATTATTTCGATGCGAGTTTCTTTGGTATAACCTACGCATTCATAAGGGTAGTAGAATAAACAAAACAGAAGAAAAACTTCATTAAAAATATAAGCCAATTAATTCATCTTATCACGAATTAATTGGCTTTTTTATATCTAATCATTTTATAGATTATATCTATTTCCGCAGTGCCTTCTCAATCGTAAACAACCGGTAATCATACTCCTCTTGCATTTCCCGGTTAGGTGCTACTGATTTCGCTCTCGTAAACTCACTTTTCAAATCCAACAGACAGCCATACCAGAATGGAGCCCGTTCAGGAGCAGAAGAATAAGGAATGCTCTCAATAGCCGTCATACCCCGGTAAGGACAGACAGTCTGAATAGTCAGTTTAGAAGAAGCATTAGCTGTCTCATCTTTCCCTTTCGGCACATTTACATTCGACCAAGAAATGACAAAACTCAGCAATTGTCCCTGTAAGAAACGTTTCCAGTCGTCAGGCTCCTTTCCTGCCCTTGTTTCCTTGAAAAGATGATTCTTCAAATCTTCAACAGCCTGCTGTTGCGTATAAGGGTCACTCGATTTGCTTTCGCTAAGCCAAAGGTTATTGAGCTGTATTAATAGCAAATTGGCGAAAAACTTCTGTGAATAGTCAGCAGCGCTACCTGTCAGCGCACAATGATTCAACAGTTCCCGATTGTCCAACCAGTTCATTTGACTGATAGCTTCCATCATCCACTGGTACGAACGACGTTGCACCTCTTTGGATACCGGTTGATAAGAAGGGTAACTATCCCCTTGATAACTGTCATTCAAATAGATTCCACCAACTTGCTGCAATACATGCTTCACATATTCATCCGCCTGATTGATAATTTCTCCATATAGTGAGGCTCGTTTTTCATAGTTGAAATCTTCCTTGTCTAACCATTGGTTTGCATTCGCCACTACTTTACCCAAATTTTCAAAAGCAATGGTTGCCGCACGAATAGCATCATTTCCCAAATCCATCTCCATTCCGCGAGGATCATAATAAGCTTTCCTGCTCTGCGGACGTTTAAAAAGCAATAATGGGTTCTGATTCCGTTCAGAAACCAGCTTCCGCAAATCCGATAATTCTTCTTGCGGTGTTTTCTTATTCATTGGCTGATAAAGATAACGAATCGCCCAATGGTCATATTCTCCCAGCACTTGTTGCGTCAAAGGTATATCAGCACTATAATTATCAACCGAAAGTAAATAGTTCATCGGCAACTTATCCATGACTGACGCAGATAGCCCATGTTTTTTACAAACTCTTTCGACTGAAGCGAATCTACCGGATAAGCAAGATCCTGCCATATTATCCGTCAATCCCAGACAATGCCCCCAATGCCTCAACAATAACGAAGTCAATGCTTCTTCCACCAAATCTTCATCCGGCATCAACGTGCGGGCTTTTCTCGTTAAAGGAAGCTGTCTGTAAGAAATAATTCAGCTGAATTTTCGAAGCTAAATTATGAGGGATATAAATATTGGCACTTATTATTTCTCCTGTCAACGGATCACTCCAATAATTATCCGTAATCTGACCGGAAGGTGAAACGACATACCGGATACAAGACTTAGTAATACTGTTGGCATCAAATCCTATATCTTTAGGGTAAGGTTTCACATCTAACGCATTAGAAAAACCTATTTTCTGAAAGCTTTTTGTTCCATATCTCAGCGCTACGATACACACACTTCTGCCATTTTTCAGGCAACAGCGTATCCACATAGAAAACAACAGGTTTATCAACAGCCAGGTTCCAGCGATTCACCCAATACTGTATGTTGCTGCCTTGCTCCTTATCCGAAAAATTCACCTTGCCGCTCCATAAAGTTCCGATACGAGGATCAGCCAAACGAGGACAATAATCCCCATCTTCCGGTAATAACATAAAAGTACGCTTCACAACTGCGCTGAAGGGAATATTTTCTGCTATCGGAAAAATACCGAATAATGACATCGCTAATTCATAGCTCATATAGCATGAAATAGATACATTATCTGGATAAGAAGCTATTCCGGATATCATTGATTGTTTCTGTTTGAAAGAGGCTTTACGCTTCACCCAGCCCCCCATCGTATTGTATGCTTTCGGATCAATCGGATTCATGTATTTATCATCCTGAAAAACATAAGATGTAACGTCAATCACCAAAGCGCTGTCCGGAGAATAAGCCTTTATAGAAAACTGATTTAAAATGACATCACTGAAACTTTTTTTCAGCGCATCTCCGATACGGGAATCTTGTTCTGTCACCGGACGGTCCGCTACCTGATATAACCTAACCAAAGAATCGGACCGGCAGAATTTCACTTGTAAAAAGGTGCAACAGGGCAAAGCCAACAGATGATTCCTGAGGGTTACTTAGTTTATCGACTACACCTCCCATCAGCAAACGTTTACCCAACACATCTCTGGGTATTTCCATATATACTTTATCGTCTACCCAATAAAGATTCATCAGTCCTTTAGTTTCGACGCTATTCGGTTTATCCTTCAACAGTTTTTCGTATGCGCTTTTGGGTTTAACCTGCTCTATTTTCCCTTTTTTCTTTTTTTGGCAACAGCCTCCAAAGGAGAAAAAACAAACACACCAAATACTGATAAAAAGAGCAAAAGATATATTTATTCTTCATAATCATCTGTTTAATGCATTATTCATTTGATGAAGCAATAACTGATAATGAAGCCGCGTATCTTTATCAACATGTTGCTTCCGGCTGTTTAATAAATTACGTATGCGCAGGAAATAACCATAACACATACTATCCTGGTTTTTGGGAATAAAATACTCTGCCATTGGTTCGTCAAATCCAGCCACTGGATTAAACATACGCCCCAGATCGGACGCACAACAACATCCTTTATGCCCTACACCTGTTTTATGATGAAAAGCAGCTAACTGCCCCCATGCATCTTCTTCACTTTTCAATGATTTAGTATCTTTACTCAATCGGATTCCGGCAGTCGAAGCCAGGTGTTTGATAAACAAATTCTGCAGTTTCATTTGAGTAGCACTTAATTTACGTCCTTGTATAGTAGGATTCCATATATATGTATAAATATCATTCATACATTCATCAACATCATATCCTTCTTCTTTACCGGCTTTTAATGCCGAGAATTCTACCCGGGCAGGAGCTTTCATCAATAATTTCATCATTACATCCCGCAAAGCATCCGATGGTTTCCCTACCATAGGCAGTACCTTCAGGACATTTTCATCATCCAGCCAATCCAAGGTCGCCAATTGCTCCAAAAAAGTAATTCATCGCCTCTTTCTGCTTCTCTTTAGGTTCAACCTGCAAGGCTTCCACCTTATCACCAACCAATTTTTCATGCAAATAGATTCCTCCTATATTATGATATACATGCAACATATAAGTCAAATATTGCATGATTATACCATCGTAAATATCCGACCGATGTGTATAATCCACATCTTCTTCTCCTAGCCATTGATTCAGATTAGCCAGAATGTATTTCAGATTTTTCACTCCATATCGGGTTGCTTTCACAGCATCATCACCCAAATCTTCCGTTTGAGAACGAGGGTCGAGTATATCCGACTGCTGCTTGCCATACCGATATACAGGATTATCTGATAAATCCGTAATCCATTTCGAAGTGATGGCATATTCCTCTTCCGGAGTTTTAGCTTCCGGCACAGGTGTATAATTCCAGCGAATCAGATAATCGTCATACAAACCAAAATATGGCGGCATCATACGTACTCCCCGTTCCATATCACCAGGTTGTGCCACATAATTAAAACGCGCATAATCCATAATGGAAGTGGTAGTACCATGCTTCTGCGTAAATGAAGGAGAACGGAGCGAATCTACGGGAATTACGGAAGAAGCACTCATATTATGCATAAATCCCAAACAATGACCCACTTCGTGAGAAACGACATAACGTAAAGCATCGTCCATCACCTCTCTCGGAATTACTTTATGACGTACACGCTTATCGGCTTGAGCAGTTTGAATAAACAGCCAATTATTCAACAATTTTATGACATTATGGTACAGATATACCGAAGCATTCAATATTTCCCCACTACGAGGGTCAACCCACGATGGTCCCATTGCATTCTCAATCCCTATCGGAGCATAACGAATACATGAATATTTCAAATTATCTGGATCAAATTCCGGATCGTCTTTCGGAAATTCTTTAGCCTGGATAGCTTGTGTAAAACCGATTTTTTCAAATGGCTCATTCCATTGATTGACAGCTTCAAATATAGATGCTTTCCAACTTTCAGGAAAACAACTGTCTACGTAGAATACAATCGGTTTAATAGGAGTCACTTTCTTTCCTTCAATATAACCTCTCAAATCTGAAGGTTCCAAACGCCAACGATTGGCATAATAGATAGAACGGGTTGTCTGTTTAGCAGCTGAATATTCATTTTTCATTGTAGGAAAAATGCCAATTCTGCTATCCATCAATCGGGGACGATAAGGAATCGTATCCAATAATATAATCGAACGGGTTACCTTTGCGGTCAAAGGCTCGTCTTTTATGTCTTTCCTTTGCCCCCAGTCAACGAATAAGTATAATTCAAGCAACTACGGACTGATATGTTATCTTCAAAAGCCTTAAAACTATCAATAAATGATTTGTTACTTTGAAATGAGGTCAAACGTTTACGTCCCCTGATGTATTCACGCTGTAGTTATCGAACGGGGACATTAATTTATTGTCACTTACAAAGAAATCGGTAACATCAAAAACAACTGCCGTACTGTCGTTATTATAAGCCGAAATATCAAATACTTGCAGAATGGCATTCATATTACTCATCTCAATAGCTGCCTTCAATCGGTGACCATTGTCATCACCCACATTATTGGTCTGCACTGCCGACAAGCAGACTTTATTATTCAATTTCTCAAAACGAAAATGAAGAGGTTCGGTAGGTTTCGAACCAATAATAGCATTCTTATTATCACTAATTTCTGTTACTGTAGAACCTAGTAACATATCACGCTGCAACATTGATAAAGGAAGTTCAAAATAAACTTTCTCCTTTACTTTATGTACAGTGATAAAACCTTCTGCTTTTGAATGATTAGATGAGAACAGTTTATCATAAGCAGTTTTTCTTTCTCAATAGACTCCTTCTTTTTTGACTTTTTGCGTTTAAAAAGAAATAGCATTTGCTGATACACTCCCTCCTAGTATAGAAAACACCAAAAGAGCCACCCAAATTCTTTTCATTTTGATAATAGTGTTAATTCATATTCTGTAATAGGATACAAATTTAAGAATTATAAAGAATTAACTCCAATAAAATCGACTTTTTCCTCCAGAAAAACTACACAATATTTTTGTAATACATCGACCTATAAGTTACACTTCACTTATAAACTGCTCAAAACTATATTTAAAATCCTCATTCAATATTAGCTTATACTCCTTGGTGAATTGATCAAATGCAGTATATGCCATTCCCATGCGTTTCAAATCCACTAAAGCACGGCACTTAACGCGAACAGACTCTTCATCTAACGAATCAAATCGCAGAATACAATTTGAGATTTGTATTCTCAAGATTATCATTTCCTACAAATTGCTTGCTATCTCTTAACCGGCTCAGAAGATCAATCATTGAATCGGAATAATCTGCTTTAAAACTATCTACCCAATCAAATTGCATATTAGGAAGCAATTGACCAAATGAAGCCAGACTCAATAATTTTCCAGCTCTTCCTTATGGACCACATCTAAAGGCGCCATCTTTTGCATCAATTGATTTGCTATAGTATAGTCATTATATACATGCCCCTTATTAAGAAAGTACCAATAACCATTTGCTGATGATATCTCCGTATCTCCTACCTCTTCCAACAAAAGACGTATCTTACGTATATTTACACTACGGTTATTAGAGAAACTCTCCTCGGACTTATCATACCACAACAATTCTTTTAACTTGATATTAGAAATCCCCTTATTATTCTGATTGGAATAAAGAATAATAACAGATAATAATTGACGCATAATAGGCGTAAATTTTCCGGTAATGTCTTTTAAATCCCGATTAATAACCTGAAATCCGTTTAGCATATAAATTCCTGGTGTGGTGTTCAATACAGGAACTTCAAACGAGGAATATAGGTGGTCATTTTCTTGAATTTCTTTTTTCACTATTTATATCTGAAACAACCCCTTCTTCTTTTTCACAAATATCTTGTTGCGGAATAGATATAGCTTCTTTCTTATCATGCTTTCTGCTATTCTTTAATCTCCACCCAATTCCTCCTAAACCTGCTACACAAATACATATAAACAGTAATTTCCACCAAGTCCCCTTGCTTTCCTGTACTGTCATATTTTGAATAGGCAACACTGGAGATGCAATAGAATAAATATTAGCTTCATAATTATTCCCCTCTACTTGGTGAACTGTTACAGCGTAATAACATTTTTTCTGAAGCAAGATAAATTAAATCTGCATGAGAATTAACATCTAAGAAAGTATAAGGTATTGTATCACCTAAAACAGTTTCTTGTCCATTCTCCAAATTTAAATCTTTCAAAACCAGAGAAGATAGAAAACGACCTGAAGAAAAAAACAATCCTTTTGCATGTTCACCTTTTTCTACTTCATCAACTATCAACGTAGAAGCAGCTACCTCATCACAAAGGTTCTCCGGCATAGCCCACTTTTTTTCCAAAGAATAATCATTCAAGTTCAATTTATACAAATCCTTATAATGAACGACCCCATACTCCTGTTTGCCCAAGTCATTACCCAATCCTCCATAAATATAAACCAGCGAATCGGTCTTGCCTATGGCACTCAAATAGCGAGGAGTAATCACATCCGGCAACTCTCCTTTATCACTTCACCCCACAGAGATATTCTATTCAACTCACGGGTATACAAATGAAATCCATATCCCAGAATTTGTACAATGGATGAATCTTTTGGATTGAAAAACCGATTATGTTGTGTATAAGAAGACTGCCTTTTCCGTTGGATAGAGTAGACCAACTTTTTGTTTGAAAATTGAAAAAAGACAAATTCTCCCCATCAGGCTTCTCAAAGTCATAATAAACCAACTGGCTACCTTTATCTTTCAAAGGAACAAAAAGAAACTGGTTAGTGATCCGATTTACATCAATCAGCGGCGAGAAAACATATTCTTTAGTTGTACTCCGTATTAAATCATATTTGACAATACGATCTTTTGCAATAAAATAACATGCCGACTGCTCTTCACACGGAACAGGAAAAGTCTTGGATGAAAAAAAGATAACGTTTTCCTATGTTTCCAATATATATGACTATTAATAATCCATTCCGGATTTGATATAAAAGCTGTCATCTGCCGAAACTTGTCCTGAAGCAAAGTGTCAGATACGGCTTGCTCCAACGACCATTCGTATTTTATGCTCCCAGGTTCCAGACCGATCTGTACATCCTTCAAAATAATAGGTGCCACGTCCGAAGTTGTGTAAGAAGCTAATTTATTAGCACCAAAGCAGACTTTAACAGAATGATTATCCGGGGCAGTAACTTTCTCTTTAGAAATAAGAGAACCATTATTTCTGACATATAACGTATCATTTTTATACTCCAATTCTATCTTTATCCTATTCCACTCATGAATATCGATAGTCGCAGAAGAATGTATCTTTCCTAAATATTGCTGGTCTTTAATCAAACACAAATAAGGCTCTTCGTTCACAGGATTAACCAATATCAGATTGAGGCTATTTCTATTGTCAACAATCATACGACATACATAACCAAAATGCTCGCCTTTTTTCCCTAATCTTCAAATCAAAAGAAACAGATAAATAATCTTTGAATCTCACTCCCTGATTGCCGGACGGTATGATGAATGAAGTACGTTCATCTTTTGAATATTCATAAGCACGAAAAGAAAGACCTCCGATATTTTCACCACCCCAAGTGACTATAGTCTTCGAGATAAATAAAATATAGAATAACAGTCGGATATATTTCATAGCAAAAGCTTATTTGAAGCAAAGATATAAAAATATGTTTTTTCAATCTTAGGATATTAAAATAATATAGTTACTCTGCACCAATAACGAAATATATCCGGCTATTATACTCCACATCCTTATCGAACCGGCATCCGGGATGAACGCAGTTCTCCTCTCAAATATTTAGCAGCTTCACCTGCCAGCCAAAGATAATGATCGGGTGCTTCTCCTTCATAAGTTATAAAAAGAACTTTCACCCACCGGAGGTGTATTTGTACATTTAAAAGAAAGCTGTCCCTCATCTATCTCATCAAACATTGCCAAATAAAGGCTCTCTGCTCCTGCATCTACAGCACCTTTCACCTGTTGCCAGAAGAAACGTCCCCCAATCTCGGAATCATGTTTTGTGGAGCATCCTTTTTCATGTTATGCCAACTAAAGCCCGGAAACAACACCGGCATATAATCTTTACCATTCGCTTTACACCACTTTATATCTTCCTCTATCGACTTACGATATGGCTCATACGTATTATTATCAAAACGTCCCACCAACCATGGATGGACAATATCCGCCTGTTTTACCAGTTCGAGCAATCGCGTATCAGAGACAGCATCTATCGTTAATGTCCCCCAATGAGTAGGTACACCTACCAATATGGAACAACCTTCACTCTTCAGGAAATCAATGATTTTCTTTACCTGCTCATATCCATATTTACGGCGATCATTAAACCCTATTCCCCAAACAGCAACTAACGGTTTACCATGATGATAAACATAATGATTGTTGTTCGGGAAACTAGTTTATACTTCTCACACAGCTCTTTCCAGTCACATATCAATATATCTTCTTCACCGGCTTCCATACCGGAAAGGTCATACATCAGGCAAATTGCCCGGTCATACTTTTTCTGCCGAAAGAACAGCATTATTCAGTATCTTATTATAATTATCCTTCCCTTTCTGATTTCGTATAGAAACAACAAAACGTTGCATAAATACCCCGTCAATTCCATATTGCTTCATCCATTTAAAATGCAGATCTGTAGTAGAAGCATCATACGAACTAAAACCTTTGCTGGTGTCTCATCAGGTAACTTAAAAGCCGTTTCATAGGTTTTCTCATATTCAGAAACATCCGGCCAAAGATCAATGGTACACTTGCCCAGTTTGAACTCTTTTTCTTTTTCAAAATGTTTCCAACCCAAACCAGCACCGTCTTCAGGAGTATTAAACCACCCCTGATACCCTGCCATCACTAAATTCTTTATTGATTTGAAACGGACACGACTCATCGACTCCGTTGTTTTTGCCGCCGGATCAGACATCAGCACCTCTTTAGGAAATTGATTTAAGGCAATAAATTCACTGATAAACCGATCCGGATATACTTTCACAAGATTCATCCCTTGATACCCTGTCCCCAGCACCTTTCCTACCGGACCTATCGTTATCATTTCCATATCGTCCACCTTTCCATAAGCATTGTTATGTAAATGCCCTGCAAATATTGCGTTTACTCCATATTTCTGAAACAAACGCACATATTTCTCTCGCATAGGCAAAGAGAAATTCGAATAATTCACAGGTTCATCCATCCGCTTTAGAAAAACAGAGCAATGGGTAAAACAAACTTGAATCTGGCATCCTTCGTTTTCTGTAATTCCTGTTCCAGCCACTTAAATTGAACTTCTTCCCTCCTTGTCCTCTTCTTTTTTTATTATATTTGAATCAATACCTATAAATGCACAATCACCATACCTGAATGAAAAATGAGTTTCTCCGTAGTTCTTTTTATAATTATCTATAGAAGCCCGGCTGACCTTACCTATATCGTGATTTCCCGGAATCATATAAACCTTTACTGAAGAGTCTATTTGAGCAATCATCGACTTATAAGCAGCAATCTGTTCCTTACTCTTCGAATTATTTACAAAATCACCGGTTATCACCACAAACGGAGGTTTTAACTGATTAATAGCTGTCACAGCCTTATTCATAGCCTCTGTTTCTGCCGAAATACTCTTATTATTATCCATGAAGCCAAACTGGGGATCACTTAATTGCAAAAAAGGAAAAAGGGAGCAGAATCCGCAGCTATCCCATGAGATACAAAAACAGCCAAGAGAAAACAAACGACCGATATTATTTTCTTTCTCATAAATTATTTATTGTTATCACGAGATACGACGATCTGCCTGATACATCGTATCCCGTTATTAATAACTATTACTTCTTAAATTGATTTCTGGTTATCTTCAGAAATTCTGATTTGTTTTCCTCTGTCGGTTCCAAATTCGTTCCTTTCTGGTAATTATTCCATGAATTGACTAACACAATGTTTTTACTTCCGATATTCCGTTTAGCTACATTACAGAAATTAATATAATCAGTAGTCTCTCCATCTTGCCCGAAAGTATATTTATAACTTGAAGTTGAATTGATACGGTCATTATAAGAAGGAAAGATACAAGGAACAAAGTCTGTATTCCATTTGGATATTGTAGTCTTCCAATTGGCCCAATTCAAATCAACAAAACTGAAAAAGGCATAATAACGGTCATACATATTCGTTGACCAGTCGTTCACTGTCACTCCATCAAAAGAAGCAATCTGATGTTCCTCATAATTCACCGGAGCTACCCAACCGGTAGTAAATTCTCCAATCGTATAAAGATCATACCCCAATTCTGATACAGCCTTCTTTAATGCCGGGATGACCAAAGAATAATCAATACTCTTCAATGCAGAAGAAGAAAGGTTAGACGGAGTTATTAGAATAACCGGTCTTCCGTTCATTTTATAATAGGCCTCATCATTAAATAAAGGCACTAAAGTATTCGTAAAGTCATTGATCATCTTATTCAAATTCTCTTCCTCTTGAAGCGGTTTGTCATTAGATACTTTCAGATGTTTGGTGTTATAATTGATCACTAAGCGGACTTTTGCATTGGTTGCCGTACGTACAGACTTAAAGTTGGTAATCAATGTATTATCTGCTGAAGCAGCATCCCAAGTAACTATCAGAAAGTCCAAGGCAGCCTCATCCGCCCAAGCAAGCTGTTGCTGTAACACGCCACTGGTTGTAGACAAATATTCACCCAACAAAGGAGTACCGGCATATATTTTCTTACCGGACTTTAACCAGCTGGAAGAGGAAGTTATATTGGTATAATAAGCACCGACTATCGCATCCACAGGTAAATCCGTCTGTGGTATATCATACACATATTTGCTCTTATCAGGAGCCAAATGATCGTCTTTATCACAAGATACAGCTAACAAAGCGATGAATCCGAGCAATATAATAGTTATCTTTTTCATATCCTTCATTTTTTTAATTATTCGTCAAATAAGGGTTAGTCTTAGTGGGCAATGCAAACCATAACTTAGTCGACATTGCATCTTGTCCACCATCGAGATTTGCAATACCTTTCGTCAATTCATATTCATTGTTTGTTTTCTCGCTATCGGGATATACCAATCGCTGTGGAATATAAGCATAAGGATTATCCTTGGTGCCGGCATTCACAGCGCCATATCCGGTTTCCGGCGAGAAATGCGGCGGAAATTCCAATACTTGGCTACGGCGAATCAGTGTCCACGCATCCAACGATTGATAAAACATAGCTATATATTGCTGCATGATAATCTGACGATAAATAGGATCAGGTTCATCAGATGTAATAGCAGAAGATACAATGCCGATAAAATCTTTATAATAATCTTCGCCTTCTTCTGTGACTGTGAGATCTGTCAATGTATTCCATTTAATTCCCGGAGTCTGAAGATAATTATTTACTTTTCCACCGTCTACGCCATATTGAGCCATCGAAGCGTTCACACCCGCATTGTAATAAGCCTCGGCTGTTTGCGAACCACTTCCCAAACCTTTATGAACCAATTCACTTTTCAACAGGCACACTTCTGCATAATTCATAATTACTTCTGCATAACTCTGCTCCGTGAATTTATCCTGTAATTGAGAGTAATCATCTGCCGTCTTTCCACTGTGCGGGTTGGGAGACAAGCTGACTCCCGAAGGCAAATTAGAAACTTTCGGTTGTCCCCAATAAGGTGCCCAATGGAAATTATCAGGCATAGAAGCAGCATTGGCAGGAGTGAAAAATTTCTCCAACCGCGGATCAGCATAGGGAGCCATATACATCAGAATCGATTCGCCGGCAGAGTGAAGCTTATCCAAATTACTTTCACGGTTGATGACCAGATAATCATAAAAATAATTTCTTGTATCTGCGTTATCCCCCATTGCAACAGACAATTATCTTCATTACTTGTCATCAAGTTCTGTTCATTTTCCATAAGTTCATCAATCACTTCAGTCGCTTTCGAACGGTCAGCATTACAAATACGAACGGCCAAACGCAAACGTAGTGAATTGGCAAACTTCTTCCATTTCAATAAGTCGCTGGATTTCTGTCCTGAAGGAAAAATAGGGTCTGCTTTATAAACATCTCCATCCATCTTCAACCCGTCGGCACATGCTTTCAAATCATTCAGCATAGCATAATAAATATCCGATTCCTTATCGTAAGGCACTCTCTCGCCGGCATTAAATGCCTGACTTTTTAGGAATACCTCCCCAAATAGAAACTGCTTGTGAGAAAAGATAGTTTTCCCATATTTTAGCAATAAGTACACGATTGTGATATTGCTCGTCATTTTCCATTTGCGTTTGTATAAAGTGAACAGGAAAAATAGCATAATTATATACATTCTTCCAATATGAATCATTGGTTGAACCTTGATTTCCATACCTTTGTACCTGTCCACCGGTAGCTCCACCATAATAATGGCTATAGTTGGCCAACAACACTTTTTTCATGCTTCCGCAAAAAGCATTCAGTGTATAATAAGAACTCGTATTGAACAAATATTCAGGATTAATTTCATTCAGTTCATTGGGATTGGCATTGGCAGATTCAAAGTCATTCGTACACGAAACGAAAGAAATGGCCATTGCAGCAAAACCGGCTAATAATATTTTAATCTGTTTCATAATATTCTATCTTTAGAAGGTTAGTTTAATATCAAATCCGACAGAAGATACGGGCGGCATTCCTCCATATTCTATACCTTGAGCATTTCCTGATGAAGAAGAAGCCTCCGGATCTATGCCTTTAGGAGTGTTTTGATGAAGAATAGCCAAATTACGTCCTACCACAGCCAGTCGTAGACCACTAATCGGTAATTTCTTTAGGATAGACTTCGGAAGACTGTAGGCAACAGAAAGTTCACGGAATTTAATGTAGGAAGCATCAAATACAGATCTTTCATCAAAACTAGCATAGCGGTTATTAGGTTTGACAAACAAGAGACAAGGCGTTCCATCTTCAAAATAAGCATCCGGATATTGATAACCGGAAGTTGCCTTCGCACTACTCTCACCATAGATCACATTACTCAAATAATAGCCTTCACGTCCTTCGGCAGATTCGGCAACCACACCGGCTGTTGTCGCTCTATTCCATGTTCCCGAATAAAGAGTTCCTCCAATACGTGCATCAAACAGGAAACTAACTGTAAAATTCTGGATTCTGAAATTGCTTCCAAAACTTCCCGTCCATTTCGGCTCGGCACAGCCTAAATATTGCGTATTATCCGTTACCAATATTTTACCTGAAGAATCGACTAATTTACGTCCCTGGTCATCACGTTTCCAAGCACGTCCCCGAATGACTCCATAAGGCATGCCTTCTTCCAACATGATACTGACATTACTTGATTTCAATAATTGCACATTAGGATTTCCGTCCACTACCTTAATTACTTTCGACCGATTACGCGCCCAGTTAATATTTGCATTCCATTCAAACAATTTGGTCTTGACCGGAGTAGCAGACAACACAACTTCCCATCCTTGATTACGTACATGACCTGTATTCAAGAATTTAAAACTATAACCGCTAGGCACCGGCAAAGCGACTTTCGTTATCAAGTCATAGGCATCAGAACGATAATAAGTTACATCTACACCCAAACGATTATGGAAAAAGCGGAGATCAGCTCCAAGTTCCAAAGAACGGTTACGTTCCGGCAAAAGTTGATCATTATTTAAAGTTGTACTAATGGTTTGCAAAGGTGAACCATTATAAATGCTACCCAACTTATAGGTCTGATTAATCCGATATGGATCTGTGTCAGAACCGGCATAAGCAAAAGAAGCACGAATCTTACCGAACGACAAGATAGGTGATTTGATCTTAAATGCATCGGTAAAATAAACGTAGCACCAAAAGAAGGATAAAAATAAGAGCAATTATCCAGTGGTAAAGTAGACGACCAGTCATTGCGGGCCGTTACATCTAAATAAACATAACTATTGTAACCTAATGACACCGAGCCATAAGCAGAACGGATTATCTTCTTAGATTGCAGTTGAGTGGCACTAGGATACTCATTCGAGTTAGAAATATTCTTGAAATCAGGAACCAATATGCTATTCACGCTTTCCGTTCTTTTCTCCGAGTTGCGTTCATATCGGCTAATACCGGCAATGGCATTGACTGATATTTTATGAAATGTTTTATTATACATCAATAAAGCTTCAAAGTTAGTAGAAGTACTGTTATTGATCCAGTTCTTCATACCACCGTCCACATCACTACGTGCACCCAGATTAAAGAACTCCATTCCTTTCCACCAATAAGCATCCAGTCCGGCTTTACCTACCGCCTTCAAGCCCGGAAGTAATTTTACTTCCAGATTCATCGATCCGCTCACTCTGTCACGCGTGTCAGAGTTCGTATTTTCATAAATATTCCAATACGGATTATAACCACGTTCACCAATCGGAATCATTTCATTTCCATTTTCATCCTTATAATGTTTCAATACATCAATAGAAAGCGAACGGGGAAGAGTAACAAACGCATATATAGGATTCTTATCCGAACCATTCATATATTGACGATTGTCTACCTTTTCATGTGAGTAAGTCATTTTAGAATCTAAAGTCATCCATTTGGTAATCGTATTCATCAACCGGAGATTGAATATATCTTTAAAGCTTTCATTGATACCGTGTACTACACTATTACCCTTACTTCTCGTATACGATACGCGATAATTATTCTTTTCGAACCACCTTCCACAGCCAATGTATGTGTGTGTACCGATGGGCGGTTTCGTAGAAATCCTTCACATTGTCCGGATGTGAAGAATGAGTAGTAAGTACACCGTCATGTCCATAGATAACCTGATCCCACAAAGGCGCTCCCCAGCTACGCAATTTAGCACCTGCAGAAGAATTATAACCACTGAAATTCGGTAAATCTGTTTGTAATCTGTTACCATTAGGTTGAAGCGTCAGTTTGTGGTCAAGCAAATAAGAGTTCTCTCCCGTTCCCCAACCATTCTGATAATCTAAAAACTGGTTCACTTTTTCAAATTGAAAATTTCCGCTATAAGATACTTTTGTTTTTTCGAATGTGCTCGAACGTTTAGTGGTTACCAATACAACTCCCTGTGCTGCACGCGAACCATAAAGTGCAGCTGCATTCGGTCCTTTCAGGATTTCAATGCTTTCAATATCATCCGGATTGATATCCGCTACCGGATTACCAAGGTCGGTAGAACCTGTACCACCATCAACGGTCACACTTGTATCACCCGGTTCGTTTTCAATAATCATACCATCAATCACGAATACGGGCTGTGAGTTTTCAGTCAGTGAGCTTGTTCCGCGAATGACAATACGCGCACTACCATTGCTCGTTCCCGGAGGAGTAATGGTAACCCCCGCCACCTTACCGGAAAGAGAAGATATCAGATTGCCACTACTATTTTCTGCCAAGGCTTCCGCATTTACACTCTGCCGTGAATAATTAAGACTCTTAGCTTCACGCGTCACTCCGAGAGCGGTAACAACCACTTCATCAAGAGCCTTCGCCGTGCTGGCCAAAGATACATTGATATGAGTCAAACCGGTAATTTTAGCCGTTTTCGTCTCCATTCCGACATACGAAAATTTCAATTCTTGACATCCATTAGGCACATGAAGTGTAAACGTACCATTTATATCAGTAATTGTACCTACCGATTTAGCGTTCGTCTTACCATCCGGATCAACAGCTACCACCGTAGCTCCTATGATAGGCATTCCATCCGCAGCATCTGTCACTTTACCCGTTATACGCTTTCCTTGCGCATAACCCGATACACTTATTACTAAAAAGAATAAGAATAGGAAGTAGTTTTTCATAATACTTAATTATTAAATTAAAGAATACAGTATTGATTAATGCATTAAAGATGAACCAAAGATATTTTATGGTGATTAATATTAGATTAATATTCTCTTAATGGCGAGACTTTACAAAAAAAATATTTGTAGAAGATAGATTTTAAGGTTACATTAAGTTTTCATTAATCAAACTATCCTATATTTACAGCAAATCTAATTAAAACCATCGAAAAAAAAAAAATCTGTTTATGTACAAGAGAAAATTCATTCCGTTAGTACTGTTAATGATTTTAATCGTCAATGGATGCAGCAACAAGCAAGAGGTGAGTGTCAACTCCGATTGACTATGTAAATCCTTATATGGGGAATATCAGTCATTTGTTAGTTCCTACTTACCCAACTGTCCATCTTCCCAATAGTATGCTCCGCATCTATCCGGAAAGAGCAGATTACACTTCTGATAAAATAAAAGGCTTACCGGTCATTGTTACCTCGCATCGGGGAAAGTCTGCATTCAGCCTGTCTTTCTATCAGGGAGCAGAGAGCGGATTACAACCGGTATATTACTATTGTTATGATAATGAAGTGATAAAACCCTATTTCTATTCTTCCTATTTTGAAGAAGAAGAGGTTTCCACTAAATTCGCTCCTTCCCACCAGGCAGGAATCTATGAACTAAGTTTCCGGAAAAACGATGCTCCATATTTAATACTTAGTACCACCAATGGTGAGCTTAAAACTACGGAGAATACCATTTCCGGTTATCAGAACATAGATCATCAAACCAAAGTATATGTTTATATGGAGACTTCCGCACTGCCGGAAAAACGATGACTGTCAGCAAAGAAGAAATAAATCACAGCCACACTGCCATAAAAGGCAAGAACGTGGGTATCGCTCTCTTATATTCAACAGATATAAAAACAATCAAAGTTCGCTACGGCATTTCCTTCATTGATGAAAAGCAAGCAAAAGCCAATCTACAGCGGGAAATAAAAAGATTATGATGTAGAAAACCAGATGAACATTGCCAAAAACATCTGGAACCAAACATTAAGTAAAATCAAAGTGGAAGGAATAGACGAAAATGCAAAAGCAATATTCTATACTTCCCTCTACCGGACTTACGAACGGATGATTTGCCTTTCGGAAGACAACCGCTATTACAGTGCTTTCGACAATAGTATCCACAAAGATTCTGTCCCATTTTACACTGACGATTGGATTTGGGACACGTATAGAGCAGTCCACCCCTTACGTGTTATCATCGAACCACAAATGGAAGCTGACATGATTCAGTCTTTTTATCAGAATGGCACAGCAAATGGAACATAACTGGATGCCTACATCTCCTGAAGTTACGGGAGACAGCCGTAGAATGAATTCCAATCACGGTGTAGCCACTGTTATTGATTCATATATAAAAGGAATCCGTAACTTTGATTTATCAGCTGCTTACGAAGCCTGCAAACTTGGTATTACAGAAAAAACGTTAGCCCCGTGGTCAGGCATAAAGGGAGTGTGAAATCACAAAATTCTATTGGGAAAACGGATATTTACCGGCATTGGCACCGGGAGAACAAGAAACAGCTGACGAAGTACACCCATTTGAAAAACGCCAACCAGTAGCCGTCACTCTAGGTACGTCTTACGATGAATGGTGTCTGGCACAAATAGCCAAACAACTTGGGTATGAGAAAGACTATAACTACTTTCTACAAGGGAGTAAAAACTATCGGAATATTTTCAATCCTGAAACAAAATTCTTCCATCCCAAAATGCAAAAGGCGAATTCATAGAACCCTTTGATTATGCCACCGTTTATGGATTAGGTGCTCGTGAAGCATACGGCGAAAATAACGGTTGGATATACCGATGGGATGTTCCCCATAATATTGCTGATTTAATTGAACTGATGGGAGGGAAAGAAGCATTCAGAAATAATCTTGAAACGATGTATAACCCCCCATTGGGCGAAGCCAAATATGTATTTTATGCACAATTACCGGATCATACGGGTAATGTAGGTCAATTTTCAATGGCTAATGAACCCAGTATGCACATTCCTTATCTGTACAACTATATAGGAGAGCCCTGGAGAACTCAAAAAGAGTAAGGACATTGCTCGATGAATGGTTTAGAAATGACCTGATGGGACTCCCGGGCGATGAAGATGGCGGAGGAATGTCAGCATTTGTAGTCTTCTCCATGCTAGGTTTCTATCCTATTACTCCTGGTTTGCCTATTTATGTCATCGGAACTCCTATGTTCGAAAGAGCAGTTATTGAAACAGGAGCCGGCAAATCATTCGAAGTCATTGCGCACAACTATTCGCCGACAAATAAATATATCCAATCAGCCAAATTAAATGGCAAAGATTGGAACCAATCCTGGTTCGAACATAAAGAACTGATGAATGGCGGCAAACTGGAATTTACAATGGGAAACACTCCCAATAAGAATTGCGCGGCAGACAGTGTACCCCCTTCTTTTGAAATGAATAAATAACAGAATATGAATAAAATATTATTTGTCCTTTTATCGCTTTTTGACTTCTCTGCAATCATACTCCCAAGAGCAAAATGAAAAAGAAGTTTCATTTCTCTTGTTGGGAGATATACACTATGATTTATTGGAAGATCACGATATGGAATGGTTATCCACCAAACCGGATGATCTGCGCCAAGTTACCAAAGAATATTCAGTATTCACGAAAATACATGGCCGGAATTCTCCCGGATAATCAGCGGGCAAGTTCAAAAACACCAGCCGTCAATAAAAGCCGTTCTGCAAATGGGGGACTTGTCAGAAGGATTGGCCGGTTCTCCACAAAAAGCAATACAGATGGCTAACAGTGCCTTTAAGGCTGTCAACAAAATGAATCTGAAAGTACCTTTCATTATGACTAAAGGTAATCATGATATCACAGGACCAGGGGCTAAAGAAGCTTTTGAAAAAGTATACTTACCCAATATGGCAAGGTTGGCAGGACATCCATCATTACAATCAGCCAATTACACTACTACTCTTGATGATGTATTATTTGTGTGTTATGATCCATGGGATCGGAATCCGGAAGGGCTACAACAATTAGAAAAGTCACTAGCCGGTTCGAAAGCAACTTACAAGTTTGTCATGTTACACGAGCTTGTGATTCCGGTAAACGAAAGATGCTGGCATGTATTCCGACAAGATAATGCCAAGAGGATGCAATTAGAATATTATGCCGCATTTGGAGAAAAGCCATACGATACAGTCAACATATCCGAATTACTTACTTCGAATTAAAAACATATTAGCCATGAATGTAAAATTTAAAACTCACTTATTTATTCTCTCCTTATTCTTTTGCTATAATCTATCAGCACAAGAAATCGTCAAAGGAGATTTTAAGAACGAAAATCCACAAAGTTCGTATGTTCCTTCATTTGAAATGGATGCTACCGACAGACCGGTGAAGAATGTCATCTTAATGATAGGAGACGGCATGGGACTGGCACATATCTGTTCAGGAATGTATGCCAATCAAGGACAGCTTACTATCACTAATTTAAAAACATGCGGTTTCGTCAGAACGCAATCCGCCAACAAGTTTACAACAGATTCAGCTGCTTCCGGAACTGCTTACTCAACCGGAAAAAAAACTAAAAACGGAGCACTCGGAATGGATGAAAATAACCAAGTTATTCCCAACTTACCGGAGAAGTTATCCGGCTATGGCTACATTTCAGGAATCGTAACCACTGACAATCTCGACGGAGCTACTCCTGCTGCTTTCTTTGCTCACCAACCGGAACGTGGAATGTCTAAAGAAATTTGGGCAGATCTTCCTAACAGTAAGATGACATTCTTTTCTGCCGGTAGTTATGAACTATTTGAAAAACAAGCACCAAACGTTCAAAAGGAAATCAAAAAGAGTTTACCATCATAGAAGAACCGAATGACAAAGCCATCAAGAAATCTAAAAAACTAGGATATTTACCCACAAAGAGCAAAACGGCTTCTGTAAACGAAAACCGGGAGATTTCCTTCCGTCTACCACCCAAATGGCTATTGACTATCTTTCGAGCAGGAGTACTAACGGTTTCTTCTTAATGGTAGAAGGTGCCCGAATAGATAAAAGTGCGCACAGCAATGATTATTCGGCAGTTGTCCGTGAAGTATTGGACTTTGATAAGGCGGTAGAAGCTGCTATCAGATTTGCAGAAAAAGATGGAAATACATTAGTGATTATTTCAGCTGATCATGAAACCGGAGCATTAGCTTTACGTGACGGAAACATAAAAGAAGGCAAAATGAAAGCAATGTTTGTATCTAAAGGACATACACCAATCATGGTTCCACTGTTTGCATACGGTCCACAATCCAAGCTTTTTTTTGGCGGTGTTCAGGAAAACAGCGATGTTAGTAATAAAATTCTCCAATTACTCGCTAAATAAGATATAAAACAGATCTGTCATTCAAACTGAAATAAGAAAGAATTTCTTATTTGCATATAGAAAAAATTCTTTCTTATTTCTTTTCTGCCAGATAAACACCCAATTATAATACAAGCTGCCCCATCAAAGTAATCCATATAATTCGCAATGAAGCAATTGCCGTATTTCTTTATTTTGAGAATACCCCTACTTTTTTCTATCTTTAAATAAAGCGATTATGACTACTTTTAGAATAGGATAAAAGATGATCAAAGCCCTCGCACCCCAAATGGTTAAAAAGTAGACCTTGCAAGATGGGCATTATTTGAATTTTATATGGATCTTGAACAATCCTAAAACACATAAACTTATTCCACTTAAAAAAATCACTAAAAATAATACTGCACATATAAAAATGGGAAACGGACCGTCATATTCAGTAAAATCGGCTAATCCAAGCCATTTCTTCCATTTTCTCCGCCGTTCTTTCCTCCTTTCTTCCGGTTCCCTTTCTTTCCTCATTCTCTCCCACTCTATCACACGCCGACGGAATTCCTCTTGGGGACGCTGTAAGCTGAGATTGTATCTCCGCATCTTTTCGCTGATGCGCTTCTTTTTTCTTTTTGTCATTCTTGTATTTGTTATTTCTTGTGTGTTTTTACCTATTTATTTCTTTTCTGCCTGATAGACTCCAAAAATAATGCAACCTGCTCCCAATAATGTAATCCACGTGATTTTTTCGTGGAGAATGATAACCGAAGCTACCATAGTTACCAACGGATTGAGATAGATATAATTGGAGGCTCTAACAGTTCCCAACTGTTTCAATACCACATTCCAGAGGACATAACAAACCAAGGATGCCAGGACAGCCAAAAATAAGAGATTAGATAATACAACCGGTTTTAAAAGTACATCGAAATCAGGTTGTAACGGATGAAGAAAAAAGGCGGGAAGTATGGTTAATACTCCATAAAAGAATATTTTGCGGGTGATAAATACTGTGGGGTAACGCCCTGTCATTTTCTTTATCACCAAACTATAAAATGCCCACGACAGGGCGGCAAGCAAAGTAAGCAAATCCCCTACCGGAGATAATTTGAGTACAAAACTACCGTTGAAGACCACCAGTCCCACCCCGATTAAAGCTAATATGGAACCGTAAATCAAACCTTTGGTGGCTTTTTCACTCTTATAAAAGAGAAGGGAAAGAATGGTAGTAAGCAGGGGAGCTGTGCAAATGATGAAAGCGACATTGGATGCTTGTGTGATCCCCAAAGCTGTATTCTCTGTAAAGAAATAGAGTGAACCACCGAAAAAAAACCTCCTGCCATCAACCAAAGTTCGTCTTTCCAATTACTCGTAAACAGACGTTTGGGAGAAATCACCCAAATGCCCAGATAGGCAATAAGAAAACGATAGAAGAATATCTCCTGTGGGGTCAGTCCGTGATTAATCAATACTTTGGTTGATATGAAAGTCAATCCCCAGATAGCAACTACAAGTATCGCAATCAGATGGTAATATCCATGCTTCAATTCCATAATGGTGGTGATGTTTGTTTAATAGAGTGCAAAGATAGCGAGAAGTTATGGAATGTTTGTTTGGAGAAGTAACAAAAAGCCCGTACCTTTGTTTATGTGCAAAGAAAGTTCCTAAAATAAGGTATAAGTTATGGAAAAATATATAGCACCGGACAGGAAACGTATCCCATACGGCATGATGAACTTTGCAGTAATCCGCCGCGACGACTGTTATTATGTAGACAAAACCCGGTTTATACCCATGATAGAAGAGGCGGACAAGTTTTTCTTCTTTATTCGTCCGCGCCGTTTCGGCAAAAGCCTCACAGTAAATATGTTGCAGCACTATTATGATATACTTGCCAAGGATAAGTTCGATGCCCTGTTTGGCGACCTTTACATCGGAAAGCACCCTACGCGCGATCGGAACAGCTATCTGGTACTATACCTCAACTTCTCCGGAATAGTAGGCGAACTACACAACTATCGCAAAGGACTGGATGCGCATTGCCAAACAATGTTCGACTATTTCTGTGATATTTACGCCGACTATCTCCCCAAAGGCATCAAGGAAGAACTCGACAAAAAAGAAGGAGCTGTCGAACAATTTGAATACCTATTCACAGAATGTAATAAGACCAACCAACGTATTTACCTTTTTATTGACGAATACGACCATTTCACCAATGCCATCCTCTCGGATATAGAAAGCCTGCACCGCTATACGGACGAAACACATGGCGAAGGTTATCTGCGCGCCTTCTTCAATAAAATTAAAGCTGGAACCTATTCCAGTATCGAGCGTTGTTTCATTACCGGTGTAAGCCCCGTGACAATGGACGACCTCACAAGCGGTTTCAACATCGGAACCAACTACTCGCTCACGCCGGAATTCAACGAGATGATAGGTTTCACGGAAGAAGAAGTGCGCCAAATGCTCACTTACTATTCTACCACCAGTCCATTCAACCACAGTGTGGACGAATTGATAGAAATAATGAAAACCCTGGTATGACAACTACTGCTTTGCGGAAGAATGTTATGGCGAAACCACCATGTACAACTCACATATGGTGCTCTACTTCGTCAAGAATTATACTCAACGAGGCAAAGCCCCCGGGATATGGTAGAAGACAATATCCGTATCGATTACGAAAAATTACGTATGCTCATCCGGAAGGACAAAGAGTTTGCCATGATGCTTCCATCATACAAACATTGGTGAGCGAAGGCTACGTCACCGGAGAACTGAAAAAAGGTTTTCCTGCCGTCAATATCACCAATCCCGACAACTTTGTGAGCCTACTCTACTATTTCGGTATGCTCACCATTAGCGGCACGTATGAAGGAAAGACCAAACTCACCATCCCTAATCAGGTAGTCCGCGAACAAATCTACACTTATCTGCTGAGTACCTACAACGAAGCCGAACTCAATTTCAGCAGTTACGAAAAGAACGAACTTGCTAGCGCTCTTGCCTACGATGGCGATTGGAAAGCCTATTTCGGCTATATTGCTGACTGCCTGAAACACTACACTTCCCAGCGCGACAAGCAGAAAGGTGAATTTTTTGTCCACGGCTTTACGCTTACCATGACGGCACAAAACCGTTTTTACCGTCCCATTTCCGAACAGGACACACAGGCAGGCTATGTCGACATTTTCCTCTGTCCGCTACTGGATATCTATTCAGACATGAAGCACAGCTACATTGTGGAACTAAAGTATGCCAAGTATAAAAGATCCCGAAAGCCGCGTGGAAGAACTGCGACAGGAAGCTATTGCCCAAGCGAATCGCTATGCTGACACTGATACGGTAAAGAGAGCAGTCGGCACTACACAGCTTCATAAGATTGTGGTTGTATACAAAGGAATGGATATGCCGATATGTGAAGAGGTTTAACAGATAGGCTAACAATATGAAAAGATCAATAAAACGTTTGCCCAAACGCACGCAAGAAGAGTTGGCGGTGTTGCAAGAGCTGATATTGTCGAATCTTACGAATGTGCGTATGATTATCTTGTATGGAAGTTATGCGCGGGGAAACTATGTCATCTGGGATGAAACATACGACGAACGTGGAGTAACTACTACTACCAAAGTGATTTGGATATTCTGGTGATATGTGATACGAGAGACGCAAAATAAAGCAGAGAGGCATGCGCGCGAGGTGATCGTTCCTAAATATGATACAAGAATGGAAGGAAAGCGGCATCCGGCACCGCCTAATATTATTGTAGAAACTCCAGTGACCATTAATAGAGCTATAAGAAGGAAGCATTATTTCTTTTATGAAATTATAAAAGACGGAATTCTGTTGTATGACAATGGTACGTTTCATATTGGCAAACCTGAAAAGTTGCCGTATCGGGAGATTAAGCAATATGCAGAGGAAGAATATGAAGAATGTTTTCCTTTAGCAGAAGGATTCTTAAGACATGGCGAACTAGCCTATGAAGATGGAGACTATAAATTAGGTTCTTTCTTATTACATCAAGCCTGCGAGCGCTTCTACAAATCATTTACGCTTGTGTATAACGGAATTCGCCCTAAATCTCATGAATTAAAAAGTACTGGGAGCGATGGTCAGAAGCTGTTCACGAGGATTTGCTAATGTGTTTCCTACCAATACTTTCGAAGATAATAAAGCATTTGATAAATTATGCAGGGCATATATCGAAGCGCGATACAACCGGCTGTTCACCGTCAACAAAGAGGAATACGAGTATATGCTGGCACGAACAGAGGTACTGCGCGAAGTGACTATCCGAGAATGTGCTGCACGCATAACATATTACGACGAGATGATAGAAAAAGAAGAGAAAGACAAGATATAACCATATATTGTAAAAATGAAGAATTACCCTCATCACAAATAGCTGTAATGAGGGTAATCACGTTAAAAGAGAGTTTCGATACATCTCCTTACTATCAAATTCTTACATGAAGAACTATTTGGTCACCTGGTAAGTTCCACTTCCATACTCCTTTGACTTCATCTCTCCGGGAAGGGTTACGGTAGCGGTAACACCCTTAGAATGGTGAATTCCCAAATCCAGGTATCTCCTTCGTATTTCCAAGCGCTCTTGATGAGTCCGGCGGCGGAACGGTATTCGGCAGTTACGTGTCCCAATCGCTTGTCTGGAATGGGCTTCATGATGATATGCTTAAAGCCGGGAGTGGCAGGATCGGCTGCGATGCCGGCAACGGTTTCCCAAATCCATTCACATACGCATCCGTAGGCATAATGATTGAAGCTGTTCATGCCGCGTGGTCCCATTCCTTTGTCTATCATATAGCTGTTCCACCGTTCCCAGATGGTGGTGGCTCCATTGTCCACAGAGTATAGCCAGCTTGGGTTCTTACGTTGGAAAAGGAGTTCATAGGCAATGTCTTCCATGCCATTCTCCGTGAGGGTGGCCATGAGAATGGATGTGCCCAAGAATCCGGTCTGCAAGCAAAGATCGTGCTGTGCGAAGTTTTCACGCAGGCGGTCTATCATCTTCGCTTTGGCTTCGCCTTCCACAAGCTGGTTCTTTAGGGCAAACAAGGCAGGAGTTTGCATAGTGTTGAGGATGGCGGTTTTGAAGGTGCCGTCCTCGTTGAGGAAGTTCTTTTTGATGTATGCCTTTGCCGAATCGGCCATTTGCTGGTACTTGGCGGCATCGCGACCGGTGGCGGAAGCCATATCCCGCATCATGAAAGCATCTATCACCCAGTAGGAAGCGCTCAAATAGTTCCAATAGCTGACGGCATCAGGAAGCGGACCTTGGGGAGAGAAAGCGAGTCCGCTACAACTTTCCAGTGGTTCGTAGCTCAACCAGTCAGCCCATTGGTAGTTGCCGTTCTCACCGCAGAGGGTCTCGTGGTTATATTTGGTGTCGTTGATGTGGTTCATAAACAGGTCCATGGCGTTCCAGCTCTCCTCAATAATTTGCGTGTCACCGAATTGCTTCCATACCGTCCAGGGCACGATGATTCCGGCATCGGCCCAACCCAAACGCATTTTCTCATCACCGTATTGTGCCAAGGGAGCCACTCCGGGGAATCCGCCCAAACTGTTTTGGGTGTCGCGCATATCACGCATCCACTTGTGGAAGAACTTCATGGTGTTAGCAAAGAACGTACCGGTTTCGGCAAACACTTGTGTGTCTGCTGTCCAGCCCAAGCGCTCGTCGCGCTGCGGACAGTCGGTAGGTATTGAGAGGTAGTTGGATAGCTGCCCCCAATAAGTGTTGAAAATGAGCTTGTTCACAAGGTCGTTACCTGTGGTGATAGTGCCGGTCTCCAGTTCCTTTGCGATGGAAGTAACGGGGATGGACTTCAACGACTTGATAGAGACATTTCCGGTGGCAGTTATGGAGACGTAGCGGTAGCCGAAGAAGGTGCAATGAGGGTAGTAGGTCACATAATTATCTCCGGCAGCAAAAGTGTAATCCAGACGAATACCGGGTGGGGGATGCGCAGGTTCTCGCGATGGCAACTTCCTTCCGGACCGTCCATCCCACGAATCTTAGCACCGTTGCCGTCATTGAGCAGCTCTGCGGGAAGGCAGGTCAACACTGTTCCCTCGGCAGCTTTGAATACGAAAGAAGGTACGCCGGCACAATTTTGTCCGAAGTCCACCACTAACGTCTCTCCCGGACTTACGGTCATCTCCTTGCCCGATGCGAACTCACGGGCGATAATCACCTTACCGAACTCGTTCTCCTTCGCTCCTTCTATATTCTTCCAAATGTATGCTTTGACAGGAGCGAGGGCAAGATCTGTACGCAGATAGACTTCCGCTCCGTCCGAAGGCAGAATGTCGCCAGAGAATTCGGTGTTCTCTTCGGGTATGGAGAGTTTGTCTACACATTCGAAGCCCATAGACTCGCGTGCATCGTACTCTTCTCCGTCAAAGATGCCGGCATGTTTCACCGGGCCGGCAATTCCGGCTTTCCAGTTTTCGAGGTCGGTACCGTAGCGCTTCTTGGTTCCGTCAGAAAAAGTCAGTTCCAGTACACCGCGGAAGGCACACTTCTTGCCTATCATGCCGTCATATCCTCCGGGGGTTATGATTTTGTCAGCCCACCATCCCGGCGTCACCTGTACGGAGAGCATATTCTCGGCGTTTGGCTTGGTACGGATGATGTCTGTAATATCATAGGTGAAAGAACGTTTGGTCTTGGCATAGTGTGTGAAGCCCGGTTTCAGGAATTCCCCGCCTACGGGTTTCCCATTCACATACAACTCGTAAACTCCCAGTCCAGCAGTCATCCACTTGGCGGAGACAATTTTCTGTTCGTTTTTCACGGTGGACACGAACCAACTCGCACCATCGGCTGCGCGATCGTTGTTATGTCCTTTCACTATAGGGGCGTCTACTGCTGAAATCCATTTGGATTCGTTCCAGGCTGATGCTTCCAATGCGTCAGTACGTTTTCCGACTTCGGTTGCGTTTATCAGTCCGCTATTCGAGAAAAGCGCGAGAATCATTATCGGGATAAGATTCGCAAAACAATGAAGATTCATTTTCATACTTATATGTATTTTTTAGTATTAAAAGATTAACTTGGAAATGCTGTTTTAGTTTTACAGGGCTTGCACAACAAAATTACAGAATTATATGATATGACAGACGATTTCTGCATTTTTTTTGACTCAATGATGGTTTCTATTCAATCCGGAGAACTGACTCATAAGTCCGATCTGATTGAACAGACAGCAGGAGCTTTTTACGTTGAATGATCGATTATCAAGCAAAACAATGACATATTGTAAAATAATATAATCAATACACTCATTCAGTATATTGTACCTATTATTTACCAAATAAGAAAAGAAGATGCCAGTTATTCATTGCAATCATTCTTTCTTCTTTACACAAAGCCTCGAAATCGAATAAACTCTATTCAAGTTTTTAATAAATAACAAAGAGGTTTATTATAAACGGTATCCAAGTTTATTATAAACTCTTTTTTGACACTTTCAATACCTGAAATAGAATTATTGCAACAAAAATGGGCAAGAACCTTCACAGTTTCTTGCCCATTCGTTATCCTCGTTATGCAATTTCGCATATTAACCTATTGAACTTTATGTAATAAAATTTATATATTTCATTGTTATTTCTTTATATTATTGACCTCAAATATACAAAATAAAAAGAAGAAAGTCAATAGGGAAAGCGTGGTTATCTGAAAATAAACACGTAAATTTGTGCCTCGAATTAGAAATAACAGTATAAATCACTATAAATAAAAAACTTTATCACTATGGAGTACAATTTCAGAGAAATTGAAAAGAAGTGGCAGAAAAGGTGGGTAGAAGAGAAAACCTACCAAGTTACGGAAGATGATTCGAAGCAAAAATTTTATGTACTAAACATGTTTCCTTACCCATCAGGAGCTGGTCTACACGTAGGTCATCCGCTGGGATACATTGCTTCGGATATTTACGCCCGTTACAAACGACTGCAGGGCTTCAATGTACTCAACCCAATGGGATATGACGCTTACGGTCTGCCGGCAGAACAATATGCTATCCAAACCGGACAGCATCCTGCCATCACTACCGTCAACAATATCGACCGCTACCGCGAGCAGTTGGACAAAATAGGTTTCTCTTTCGACTGGAACCGTGAAATCCGTACTTGCGACCCGGAATATTATCATTGGACCCAATGGGCCTTCCAAAAAATGTTCAACAGCTATTATTGTAACGATGAACAGGAAGCCCGTCCTATCGAAGAACTGGAAAAAGCCTTCGCCATCTACGGAAACAAAGGACTGAACGCCGCTTGCAGCGAAGAAATCAGCTTCACTGCCGAAGAATGGAAAGCCAAGAGCGAGAAAGAAAAGCAGGAAATCCTGATGAACTATCGTATCGCTTATCTGGGTGAAACAATGGTAAACTGGTGTGCCGAATTAGGAACTGTACTGGCTAACGACGAGGTAGTAGACGGAGTCAGCGAACGTGGCGGTTTTCCTGTTATCCAGAAGAAAATGCGCCAATGGTGTCTGCGTGTATCCGCTTACGCACAACGCTTGCTTGATGGATTGGACACGATCGAATGGACAGATTCTCTGAAAGAAACCCAAAGAAACTGGATCGGACGTTCGGAAGGTGCTGAAGTGCAATTCAAAGTAAAAGACAGTGACCTCGAATTCACTATTTTCACCACTCGTGCAGATACCATGTTCGGTGTTACCTTTATGGTATTAGCTCCGGAAAGTGAATTGGTGGCACAATTAACGACTCCTGAACAAAAAGCAGAAGTAGACGCCTACCTTGACCGCACCAAAAACGTACGGAACGCGAACGCATCGCCGACCGCAGCGTGACCGGTGTATTCAGCGGTTCGTATGCTATCAATCCGTTTACAGGTGAAGCAGTGCCCATCTGGATCAGCGATTATGTACTGGCCGGATACGGAACAGGAGCTATTATGGCCGTACCTGCTCATGATAGCCGTGACTATGCTTTTGCCAAACATTTCGGATTGGAAATCCGTCCGTTGGTAGAAGGTTGTGATGTTAGCGAAGAAAGTTTCGATGCCAAAGAAGGCATTGTTTGCAACTCTCCGCGTCTTGATGTAACTCCGTACTGTGATCTTTCTCTGAACGGACTGACCATCAAAGAAGCGATAGAAACAACCAAGAAATATGTAAAAGAGCACAATCTGGGACGTGTGAAAGTGAACTACCGTCTGCGTGACGCTATTTTCTCTCGCCAACGTTACTGGGGTGAGCCGTTCCCTGTTTACTACAAAGACGGAATGCCCTATATGATTGACGAAGCCAGTCTGCCGCTGGAACTTCCGGAAGTCGCTAAATTCCTGCCTACCGAAACAGGTGAGCCTCCATTGGGACACGCAACTAAATGGGCTTGGGATACAGTAAACAAATGTGTCGTAGAAAATGAGAAGATCGACCATGTAACCGTCTTCCCGCTGGAACTGAACACCATGCCGGGATTCGCCGGTTCTTCGGCATATTATCTCCGCTACATGGACCCGCATAATCATCAGGCATTAGTTGATCCGAAAATTGACCAGTACTGGAAAAATGTAGACCTATATGTAGGTGGTACCGAACATGCAACAGGCCACTTGATTTATTCTCGTTTTTGGAATAAATTCCTGTATGACATGGGTGTGTCTGTAATGGAAGAGCCATTCCAAAAGTTAGTAAATCAAGGAATGATTCAAGGCCGCAGCAACTTTGTATATCGCATCAAAGACACTCATACTTTCGTTTCACTGAACCTGAAAGATCAGTACGAAGTTACTCCTATCCATGTAGACGTAAATATCGTATCTAATGATATTTTGGATTTGGAAGCATTCAAAGCATGGCGTCCTGAATATAAAACAGCCGAATTTATCCTCGAAGACGGAAAATATGTTTGCGGATGGGCAGTTGAAAAAATGAGTAAATCTATGTTCAATGTAGTCAATCCAGATATGATTGTAGACAAATACGGCGCGGATACACTTCGTATGTACGAAATGTTCCTCGGTCCGGTAGAGCAGTCCAAACCGTGGGATACAAACGGTATCGACGGTGTACACCGCTTTATCCGTAAATTCTGGTCGTTGTTCTACAGCCGTACGGACGAATATCTGGTGACAGACGAACCTGCAACAAAAGAAGAATTGAAGAGCCTTCATAAATTAATCAAGAAGGTGACTGGTGATATTGAACAGTTCTCTTACAATACATCTATCAGCGCATTCATGATTTGCGTAAACGAACTCTTCAACCTGAAATGCAGCAAAAAAGAGATTCTGGAACAGCTCGTTATCACTCTCGCTCCTTTCGCTCCACATGTCTGCGAAGAGTTGTGGGACGTATTGGGACACGAAACTTCCGTATGCGACGCCCAATGGCCTGCATACAACGAAGAATATCTGAAAGAAGATACTATCAACTATACCATCTCTTTCAACGGAAAGGCACGTTTCAATATGGAATTTGCAGCAGATGAAGCTTCGGACACTATCCAAGCCGCAGTATTGGCCGACGAACATTCACAGAAGTGGATTGATGGCAAGACTCCGAAAGAAGATCATTGTCGTTCCGAAAAAGATTGTAAACATTGTAATTTAAAGTATTAAGTATTAAGTATTATCCGTAGTCGTTTTCCAAATATATCCGTCAGGTTAATACTTAATACTTATTACTTAATACTTTATAAAATCCTATGTACTTAAAATCCATGCATAAACTGACAAAAGCGGAAGTAATGAGAGAAGTGAAAGATTATATCTACATCACTCTCGGATTGATAAGCTATTCTTTGGGATGGGCTGCATTCCTGTTACCTTATCAGATAACTACCGGAGGAACTACCGGTATCGGGGCTATTATCTATTATGCAACAGGATTTCCCAATCCAATGGTCATACTTCATCATTAATGCAGTTCTGATGACCTTCGCAATCCGGGTATTAGGTCCAAAATTTAGTATAAAAACCACTTATGCTATTTTTACGCTGACTTTTCTGCTTTGGTTATTCCAGTTGGTGGTGAACAATTACGTAGAAGCGCCGGATATGACGCCGGACGGCAAGCCGCTATTGCTGGTACAGGGCAGGATTTCATGGCCTGCATTATCGGTGCAGCCATGTGCGGTGTAGGTCTGGGTATCACTTTCAACTACAATGGAAGTACGGGCGGAACAGATATTATCGCGGCCATCGTCAATAAATACAAAGATGTATCACTTGGACGAATGATTATGATATGTGATGTATTCATTATCAGCTCCTGTTACTTTATATTTCATGACTGGCGCCGGGTTATTTTCGGTTTTGTCACTCTGTTTATTATTGGTGTTGTGCTCGACTGGATTATCAACAGTGCTCGTCAATCGGTTCAATTCTTTATCTTCTCAAAGAAATATGACGAAATAGCCGACCGGATTATTAAAGATGCCGACCGGGGAGTTACAGTACTCGACGGTACGGGATGGTACAGTAAAAACAATGTGAAAGTATTGGTAGTACTTGCCAAGAAACGTCAGTCACTCGACATTTTCCGTTTGGTAGAACGCATTGATCCGAATGCTTTCATCTCTCAAAGCTCCGTTATCGGCGTGTATGGAGAAGGATTCGATAAGCTGAAAGTGAAATAAGAACCGGTTGATAAGTAGTGAACAACCTTGTTAAAACAAAAAATAAGATGATGAAACGCAAACTTGTATTTGCTACCAATAACGCTCATAAACTAGAAGAAGTAGCCGCTATTCTGGGAGATCAAGTAGAATTATTAAGTCTCAATGATATCGGTTGCCAAACAGATATTCCCGAAACAGCTGAAACACTGGAAGGAAATGCGCTATTAAAATCTTCCTATATCTACAAAAACTATCATCTGGATTGTTTTGCCGATGATACCGGCCTGGAAGTGGAAGCCCTGAACGGAGCTCCCGGAGTGTATTCGGCACGCTATGCAGGAGGTGAAGGACACGACGCCCAGGCAAATATGCTCAAACTTCTTCACGAACTGGAAGGAAAAGGAAAACCGTAAAGCGCAATTCCGTACCGCTATTTCGTTGATACTGGACGGAAAGGAGTATCTCTTTGAAGGAGTGATAAAAGGCGAAATAATCAAAGAAAAACGTGGTGATTCCGGATTTGGCTACGATCCTGTATTCATGCCTGAAGGTTACGACCGGACTTTTGCCGAATTGGGAAATGATATAAAAAACCAAATCAGCCATCGTGCACTGGCTGTACAGAAACTTTGTGAGTTTCTGCAAAGCTGATTATACATACCCACTTAAAATATAAAACACAATGAAGAAAATTACTTTATTTACTTTACTTACGCTCCTATTGTGTACTTCGTGTGTAACAAAAAAGAAGTTCATGCTTGCAGAGATGGCAGCCACCGCAAGCAAAGATAGTTTGCAAGGATTATTGACCGACTGCCGCAATACAAACGCGCAAATGTCGGCACAAATCAAGAACCTTTTGCGTGATACGACCAAAATGGGGAAACAGTATCCGTCAGTATCAAAGTATGCTGAATGTCAACATGACTGAACAGGAAAAACTGAATGCGCTGTTGAGCCAAAAGAAAAATGAGCTTAACGAAAGAGAACGTACGATCAATGAATTGCAAGATATGATTAAAGGCGCAAAATGATAAGGTACAGAATCTCTTGAGTAATGTAAAAGACGCCTTACTTGGTTTTAGTACTGACGAGCTGACCGTTCGTGAGAAAGACGGAAAAGTATATGTAGCTATGTCCGACAAACTATTATTCCAATCAGGAAGTGCCCGCCTGGATAAACGCGGAGAGGAAGCTCTCGGCAAACTGGCCGAAGTACTGAACAAGCAGACGGACATTGATGTATTTATCGAAGGTCATACGGATAACAAACCGATCAATACTGTACAATTCAAGATAACTGGGATTTGAGTGTGATCCGTGCCACTTCCGTAGTTCGTATCCTCATCAAGAATTACAATGTAAATCCTTTGCAGATTCAGCCTAGCGGCCGCGGTGAATATATGCCTGTTGATGATAATGAAACAGCCGAAGGCAGAAGTAAGAACCGCCGTACGGAGATTATCATGGCTCCGAAACTGGATAAGTTGTTCCAGATGCTTCAAAGCTCGGAAGAATCCAAATAAAAAATAATTGATTCAATAATCAACAATAAAAAATCCTCTCAGTTTATTAACCGAGAGGATTTTTTTATCTTTAAAGAATTGAATTATTTTAAGACAGTTTCTAACTGTTATTCATTCAAGAACAATAATAGAAACCAAATTTCTTTATAATCCCAACTTAGCGAAATCTCCAGCATCCGCTGAATCGGCTTCACTGCCTTCTTGCCACCTCCGGATCTACCGTAATTTCCGGTGCTCATTCTTCAGACACTCATAGAGCTTCTCTAACGTATTCAACCGCATGAAGCTACACTCATTACATCCACACGTACTATCGTTCGGTGGAGCAGGGATAAACGTCGTCTGCAGACACTTCTTCTGCATCTCATGCAAGATACCCGATTCGGTAGCCACAATATACGTGTTTTCCGGATGATTCACTGCATACTTCAACAAAGCAGCCGTAGATCCTACCACATCAGCCAGTTTCAATACTGTACTCTTACATTCGGGATGTGCCAAGACCAACGCTTCGGGATGCTGCGCTTTCAATTCCACAATCTTTTCAACAGAGAACTGTTCGTGCACGTGACAAGCTCCGTCCCAAAGAAGCATATTCCTGTTCGTAACAGAGTTGATATAATTACCCAAATTCCTATCCGGACCAAAGATTATTTTCTCATCTTTTGGGAAGCTTTCCACGATCTGCTTCGCATTGGTGGAAGTCACCACCACATCTGTCACTGCTTTCACGGCAGCTGTTGTGTTGACGTACGAAATAACGGTGTATCCCGGGTGTTCTTTGACAAACTGTGCAAACTGATCTGCCGGACAACTGTCCGCCAACGAACAACCTGCCGCCATGTCGGGTACCAACACTTTCTTGTCCGGACAAAGCACCTTTGCCGTTTCCCCCATAAAGTGAACGCCACACATCACAATAATGTCCGCTTCCGTCTTGGCTGCCCATTGAGCCAATGCCAAACTGTCGCCAACGTAATCGGCGATGTCTTGTATTTCCCCTTTCTGGTAGTAGTGGCCCAGAATGATTGCATTCTTTTCTTTCTTTAGCTCGTTAATAGCCTTTATGAGTTCATTCATAATAATATTCTTATTTCTTTCCTTTTAAAAAAAATCCTTTGTTAGTGATGATAGCCTGTTAATAATGTTAGCAAATAAATACGATTTTTCTTGCCGGATAAGTTATTAGTCCATACTTCTGCTTTATGAGTCGGTTATGAACTGATATGAAGGGCAAGATATCCTATCCTACTTGCTTCATTATCAATGAAAGCATTGTTAAATGCCGTCAAATAGGAGTTTGCTATTAACTCCCTGTTGATAAAGTGCAAAGTTAAAAACTTTATGGATATAAACAGGCAGATAAGTGCTGAAAAATATGTTTATGTCTGTGTAGAAAGTTTTGGGTTAGTTTTTTGGAATGTTCATAACGAAGGCCTCTTATATCTTCTTTTGAATAATGCAAGAATTATTTTTCAAAATCTTTGCCGATAGTTTTGACAGGTTTTAAACCGTTATCAACACCTTGTTAACTGAAAAGAATTACCTTTGTGGACAAGAACATAATAAAAGAAAAGACGTATGCGTAAACTGAAAATAACAGAACTGAACCGTATCAGTGCCGAAGAGTTTAAACAAGTTGAAAACTGCCTCTGGTAGTAGTGCTGGATGATATTCGTAGTTTGCATAATATAGGTTCTGTGTTCCGTACTTCGGATGCTTTCCGTATTGAATGTATCTATCTGTGTGGTATAACGGCTACTCCACCGCACCCTGAAATGCATAAGACTGCACTGGGTGCAGAGTTCACTGTCGACTGGAAGTATGTTAATAACGCTGTTGATGCTGTTGATAACCTCAAAAATGAAGGGTATATCGTTTATTCTGTAGAGCAGGCGGAAGGAAGCATCATGCTTGATGAACTCCAGCTGGATAAAACCAAGAAGTACGCTATCGTTATGGGAAACGAAGTGAAAGGGGTACAGCAGGAGGTTATTGACCATTCGGATGGTTGTATAGAGATTCCTCAATATGGTACAAAACATTCGTTGAATGTTTCTGTAACTACTGGTATTGTGATTTGGGATTTGTTTTGTTAATAGCATAAATCCAGTTGGTTAATAAGTCGTTTATAACTGGTTTATATCATAGTTAATTGTTTAATAATCAATAGAGGTGTGATTGTTTATAAGTATAGAATCCAAATGATGTAATTATACTCTTTGCAGGATATATAGATACTGTTTACAGGAGATATATATCCTGCGTGTTGGACATATATGCGCTGTACATTGGATCTATAGTTCCTGCAAGTAGCATCTATAGCTCTTACATATTGTTTATGTACGTCCTGTAAAAGCAGAATAAATGTTGGTAAATTCAGAATAAGGAAGGTTATACCCCGACTTTACTAACTCCGGTTAATAAAGTCGGTTAATAAGTATTGAATGTGTAATTCAAATCTGTTTGTTCTTCACTATCAACACTAACACAACACGTTTTATTAGTTTGTCTTTACTTGCCAATTATATCAAGTTGTTTTATTTCACAGGTTCTATTTTTATGAAAAGTACACTGTGAAGGTACGTTAGATTGGTATTTATTTATATAAACTCCTTTATCCTTTTGCTCCCAAAGATTACGCACTTTCTGTTTACCTTGAATATTCAGTTGATCCCAGAAAATAGATATGTCCTGTTTATTATCGGATAGATTGAATAATCCGACTGCTATGGAACCATCTTTTAATGGTTTACTCCATACTTCAATTTCTTTATTATTATCAGCATATACTCTGCTACCTTGTATACCGGCAATATCTTGGTTAATGGCTATTACTTCTCTGTTACTTAATAGATTCATTGTAAAATCATCCATCTGTTCCAGATCGCATCCTATCAGTAAAGGCGCCGCTAGAATACTCCATAAAGTGATATGGGTATATTGTTCATCAGGAGATAAATGTGTAGAATGTATATTTTTCCCCAGCCAACCTTTCCTACAATGAGCATATCCGGGTCATTCCAACTGCCTGGTTTGGCAAATGGTTGCCACTTATCCTGAAGGAAACCTATGGTAGTCATACTACACCAGGAATCATAAATATCTCCTGTTGTCCGCCAGGCATTTGTTAGATTGCTCCAGTCTTCTGCCAGTTCAAATGGGGCAGCATTGGAGATGCTATATAGAATATCTCTTCCCGATTGGCGTAAAAGATATGATAGTTCTGCTGTATGGGCTATATCATTAGTTACCCAGTCGTACTTAATATAATCGAATCCCCATTCTGCCCATTGCTTTACGTCATTTTTAGCAAATGAAAATTCTCCATATCTGCGGCTTGAATTGACAACTTTACCATTACGTGTATCAGCACTGCTGCCAATGTATCCGGCAAAAGTTTGTACCCACGGAGAAGAATATATTCCTATTTTGAGACCTTTACTATGTACATAATCAACAAGACCTTTCATATCAGGAAATTTATCGTTCGGCATTATTGCATTGTATTTTCCTCCACGTACGCCTTGCCATCCATCATCGATATTTATATAAGCATATCCATAATTGACGAGTCCCAGTTCTACCATGCGGTCGGCCATCCTTCTTATTTTCTTGTCATCAATGTCTGCTCCGAAAATGTTCCAGCTATTCCAGCCCATAGGAGGAGTCAGACTTATCTTTTCCCCGATTTCAAGAGTTAAGTCTTTAGTAGTTTCTCCATATTGATTTTTAGCGGAGATATGAACAGTATAGGTTCCCGGATTTATCGCTTTTCCTGTAATAATGCCGGTATTGCTATCGATGGATAATCCTTCGGGTAAATTAGTTGCAGTTATATTTAGTGGTCTTTCTCCTGAAACAGGTACTGTAAACAGAAATGGATTTCCCGGGCGGGCACCATATATATAAGGGGCATTAATCATAGGCTGCCTTGCCACAGCAGGAGTTAGGATGTATTCATGTTCACGTTCTTTTTTACCGAAACAGGATCGGCACCTTTCACTTCAAACCTGGCATTTACCCAGTTGGTGCGATCTCCGGCTATTCCATCTCCTGCATGATCGACACGTAAGATTAGAGATTTTATACCCTTAACAGAAATATCTATTTGTTTTGCTTTTTTCTCCTGCATGCATGATTCTACTTCGCCAGATGATTTTGCCATCTCCTAAAATTATAAATTCGGCACTGGCTTGTTTTAATTCGTGTTCGGGTGCGGAATCATCTATCCCTGCAGATGCCTTGAAGGAGACTGTTTTGCCGTCAAGTTTTATGCGGAATACGCTTGCGGCATGTACCTACACCCCGGTCAAATTTTTCTCCGGCGATAGAAAGTGGTGTTTTCCACATTGATTGATTGGCTATTGCTTTACCTGCAGATTGATCGACGTTAGAGATCTAATTCATCTAACCATACTATACGGGGAGCAGTTGTAAAGCTCGAAAGCAGTATGATTAATAATGCGGAGAAGTATTTTTTCATTGTATTTGAAATTAGTATTAAATAAATTCTTTACTGCAAAAGTATAGGATAGGATTGATGAAGTTGAATAAAAAAGAGAATAAAATGAAAACAAAATCCGGACAAAAACGCAAATAAACCACTTTATGCTTGACAATTACTAGATTTTATTTGTATTTTCACAGCGGATTTTTATTTCTAACTAATTGGTTCGTGTTTAATTTTGATATAAATGATGGACGAATATAAGGACAAAAAGGTACATAAAGGAAATAATAAAAGAATATAATATTTTATTAGAGTCGTGGGGTTCTTCCGAGTCCTGGGACTTAAATCAATTTAAAACACTGGAAAATATGATCTTCGAAACAACGAAGATCGATGTAAATGCTAACACACTTAAACGATTTTTTTCAACAGAAGACAGGTAATCCGCAGTTGGCGACAAAAGATGCTTTGTGTCGTTTTTTAGGTTATTCGGGGTATACTGACTTTGTAATGAAGAAAACGAAGAAGGAAGAGACTACCAATATTCAGACAGAAGACGTTGTTGAAGAAACGAAGGAACATACAAATGACACAGACAAAAAAGCAGATAGTTCCCAGTTAGAAAAAGCTCGAATAAAGTGACGAAAGATCCGGAAGAAGTATCGAATCGTATCTATAAGAAAAATAAATGGTATGTAAATTTTGCTATTATACTATTATTGATAATAGGTGGATATATGTTGTATACGTATAAGTTGAAAGATATGTATGTGGAGTATCTGCTCTCAAAAATAGAATTTACCACTTCGCAAGTAAAAGGAATTTGTCCGCTTACAGTTACATTCTCTTATCATATACCAGCTTCATTATTTGAAGATATTACTGTTATGTATGAAGAAGCGAATGGAGATATATCCGAAAGAAAACTAAATGAAAATATAGATAAGATAAATGCTACCTATATATATGAAGGTGAAGCATTCTGTCATCTGAAGTATAAAGATAAATTATAAAGACCATTCCGGTGGAGTGCCGTAAGACGGGGTGGTCGGTTTTCGTCCGTGAGGAAAGAAAGAAAATATTTCGGGTTTTCCGATGGAGCAGGCTTACAATGATTCGGGATATGTAAGTTTGCCTATAGAAAATGTCCCACAAGAGGCGCATACTAATCACATGTTTGTCAGCTATGTGTTTTATAAAGAAAAGTTGATAGACGGAGATAATTTCATATACAGGCACGCGTCCGCAATTCAAAACAGGAGAATGCAGTTCCTTGCTCGGATATTATCATGTATATACATTCGGATACAGCTATGCATGGCTTTGCCATGAATGAAAACGGATATGCATATATCAAATTCATCAGTGGAGAAAATACAATTAAGGAGATGAGTACAACTTAAGCCGGTTTAATTTCAACTCTTCCGAATGGCACGTCATGACTATCAAAGTAGTGAATAAAGAAAACTACCTTCTACGTAGATGGAGAAGAAGTGTTAGGAATGGATTATAAAGAACCTTTGGGATATGCCAATGAACTTACGTTAAGATTTAAGGGATGTGGTGCTGTAGATTATGTGAAAGTTTCCAATCTTGACGGTAAGGTTGTATATGAAGAAAATTTCGATCCGGGTAAAAAGAAAATAGCACTTTCTTTTCTTACAACCATCTTATACATAGATGGTTGTCTTGTTTTGTTCATATTTTGTTCACATTTTGTTTTACCTTTTCTCTCTTTTCTTGGCCTTTTGTTTGCAGGGTTGCGGATGATTTGGGATAGATTTGCAATTGTTATCATTGTCCTGTTGGGACACGTTAGCTAAATCTATATAATCTGAAATGATCCGATGAAAAAGAAGAAATGGATATGCTTGTTATTATCTGCATTGTTGGGGTAGGTACTGCTCTTCCTCAACAAAGCAAAGAATCACCTGTAGAAAAAAGTAAAGAAGATTGGTGATAAATTGATTAGAGAAACTCCCTTTGCCTACAAGTTGGGACTTGCTTCGTGTAGTACTTCTTTCAACACGTTAAACTTTGTGGATTTTGGACGTACCTTTGGGGTGGGACAAGAAGCTGTGGCCTATGCCTACACACAGCTGTCGTTTCCACGTGATACCACCATACGTGTAGAAACGGAGCATAACGATGCTTGTAAAATCTGGTGTAACGGACAACTGGTTTATGAAAATAAAGGGAAACGGGATATTAAGATAAACCGGGGAACGAAGTATGAAAATGACTTCTTCATTTTTGCTTCCGTTGAAAAGTGGTAATAACAATGTGTTGATTAAGTCGGCTACTTTTGGCAAAGAATGGTGTGTGTTCTTACAACCACCCAGTGATAATGATGCTGTTTTATCCACTGCCCGAAGTTATCCTCAAATAGGATTAACAAATTTGAATCATGTTGATAAACAAGTATCCGATCTTACCAACTGGCTCATTATCGGACCTTTTCAAGGTGGCATTGACGTAGTGCATGAACCGGAACAAGAATTTAGATTTGGATATATGTATAAAGGACTTCATGGTCCGGTGACCTGGACAATTCCTAAAATAGAAGTACTCGGAGAAATGATAGATCCCGAAGTTTGGGGAACTACTTATCAATGGAATTACCATAATGGAGGTGTTGCCTGGGCTATGCAGCAACTTGGTGAATTGACCGGAACACATAAATATACTAAATGGGCAACTGACTTCTGCGACTATCAGATGGAAGGTATGCCATTTGTGGACTATCAAGTCAATCATTTGCGGGCATATAATTCAGCCAATGCAATGGTGATTAACTCCACATTGCTTGATTTTACATTAGCTCCCTCACTTCCCATTCTATACCGTTTGCGTATGGATAAGGATTTTAAAAATAGGGATATTTATCAGGCATACATAGATAAAATGATAAATTATGCACGTTTCGGACAAATCAGAAGTGAAGGAATGACCAACTACACCCGTGATACGCCGGAAAAATATACTGTATGGGTAGATGATATGTTTATGGGTATTCCTTTCTTGATACAAGCTGGATTATACAGCGATTCACCGGAGTTGCGAAAAATATTTTTCGATGATGCAGCCAATCAGATCATAGACTTTACGAAACACGTATGGAATAAAGACACTCGTCTTTATATGCATGCCAATTATACATCACGTCCTGATGTTAAACTCCCTCATTGGGCACGTGCCAACGGGTGGGCTATCTGGGCTATGTCTGACGTATTAATGGCATTGCCTAAGAATCATCCCAAATACAAAGCAATACTCAAGCAATATCAGACTTTTGTCTATTCTCTGATAAAATATCAGAGTCCTGACGGATTCTGGCATAATGTAATTGATCGTAGTGATTCTCCTAAGGAAGTTTCGGGTACGGCTATATTTACAATGGGTATAATACGTGGTATCAGGTATGGCTGGCTGGATAAGAAAAAGTTCATGCCAATTGCATTGAAAGGATGGGATGCAGTGTCATCCGAAATCGAAGACGATGGAACGGTACATAATATCTGTATAGGAACCATGTGTACCGAAGATGTGAACTATTATATGAACCGTCCATTTTTCGACAATGATACGCATGGGTCATTTGCTGTCATATTTGCAGGTATAGAAGCGCAGCGGATGATGGATGAAGACACCAAATAACTGATGTAAAAAACAAATATAATATTATGAAAAAGATACTTGTACTAATAGCTTTGTCTTTCATGACTGTCTCGACATTAACAGCACAAATGAAGGATCCCCAGAATTGGGTAGGCTACGAAGAAATAATGGGTGTAAAAAATGGACTAAGATTTTATGATTTCGATGTAAATCTGATAGAATCGTCTGCTCCTGCTAATGTTTTTTGGCCGGGAGATGATATCCGCCTCAAGTTTCAGTTGATTAACAACACATCACAATCAATAGATATAGATGCGAAAGTACACGTTTTTCGCTATGGAACGAAAGGAATCCCCAATGATATTTGGCTGCCCCGGATGATTAAGCTTGATTATGAGAAGGTGATTCCTGTTCACTTATCAATCTTGCCGAATGGCTATGTCAATACGTCTGTATCGGTAGACGATATAAAGGATTTTGGAGGATATGCCGTTGTGTTTGATCTTGGAAAGTACGGGCGTCGATTGGGTACAAGTTTTGCCTATAGCATGAAACCGTCATTAGTGAAAATGCAATATCCCAAACAATCTTTGGATTACTTGGGAGTGGATTTTTTGAATCGAGTAGGTGTTCAGTCCATTCGCTACGGTATTCCTTTTTCGTATCACCTGATAATCCGATTATCAAGGATTCCGACAAGAATTAAAGAAATTGATGAAGGATTTCATGGATAACAATATTACTGTTATGCTCATGTTTGGTGAGGGACGTATGGCACAGTCCATGCCTTTGGGTACTACCAGGCCGCATTTGGATGAGAATGGGAAATTTCTTCATACGAAACAGGATTTAGTATGGCTTCCCGAATTGGATGAAGACTTTAAGAAATTAGTAAAAAGAATTATGTCTTGATTTTGGCTGGCCCAAAGGGCCGGTAACAGCTGTTTGTTTGTGGAACGAACCGTGGGAAGGAACTTCCATATCCGGTTGGCAGGCTGATATGATAAGATATAAAGAGATATATACGAAAATGGCTGAAGCGGTGATTGAAGCCCGGGAGAAAGACATAGATGTTATTGTGGGAGGAGGTGACTCTAATTCGAATGCGTTGGATAAATTTTTTGCCGATGGAACAATGGATATGTTACCTATCTTTGATTTTCTTTCCATTCACTATCAAGGTATGGAGGCGCCAGTATTATATCCTGAATGGAATAAGCGTAAGGATAACAAGGGGCGTGTGAAAATATGGGATACTGAAAGTTGGGTAGGGAATACCGACGACCGTGTAGGGCTTGTTATTGCAGCCAACCGTTCCGCCGGATATGACAGGTCGATGGGTATATTTGGTGGGTATATGTATTCAGGAGACCCGAATCGGTCAGTGCGTAGTATGGAAGTCCGTACCGAAAAAGGAAAGGAGACAATGCCTAAACTCCACAATACATGGTCTGCAGCAGCTGCTGTGGGAGCAGCACAAAGTATGATCGGAGAACGGGAGTTTAACAGGCTTCTTTTTAAAAATGGGTTACCTTGGGTAATGATCTTTGACGGATACGAAAATAAGAAAGACGACGGGACGATTGTGATTGCCGGAGATTTGGGTGAAGCATTCGGTGCAGAGAATATTCTTTTCAGAAATGTGCGTAGCTTAAGCGAAGCGAGAAAAAGTCGATTTGCATCATCAATTAAAAACATTACCAGCGAATAGTGCTGAACGTAAAAGATAGAAAACGAACTCAATACATACTATCCCATCACAGACGGGAAAATGATACTGAAAGCCAATCCCTCTTTCCTGCTTTATGATTTTTATGGAAATGCCATTGCTCCTAAAAATGGAATCTACGAAATTCCTCTTAATTATCAGGGATATTATATGCGTGTAAATGGTGAGAAGGGAGCCTTTGACAAACTTGTTTCGGCCATTAGTAAGGCGGATATTGTGGGCTATGAACCTATCGAAATAATAGCGAAAGACTTTACAGCTCCCATTGCCAGCAAACCGGATATGGAACTTCAACTGACCAATATCCTCAATCGTCCGGTGAAAGGTGTGTTGTCTGTGTCTATTGGTAATCTGGATCTATCTTACCCGCAGAATATATCGTTTAAGCCCAATGAGACAAAAACTATCAGAGCGAAAGTGACCAACGGAAATGCTAGTGTAGACAATAACTATCCGCTCGAAGTTCATTTCGATGCAGGAAAAGATGGATTCGCCGTGCATTGGGAAAATATGCATGTCAATTACATTGCAAAGAAAAACGATAAAGATAGATGGTAATCTGAATGACTGGCAAAACATGATTTCACAAACGATAGAAGGTTCTTCCAAGGCCAGCATTTCTCTGACGGAAGCTGCGTGGTATCCATATCAAAAGTTTGATAGTAATGCGGAAGGATTGGCGCATACCTACCTGGCTTACGATGACGATTATTTTACTTTGCAGCAAAAGTTGCGGATAAAACTCCCAATAAAGGAACATTGAGATTTGAGACTCGCAATGATGATGATTATTTCTCTCCTGACACAGCTTATATGCAGACCATATATGCCATGCATTCTACCATAGTAATGCAGCCTGCGGCAGAATCAGACCAAAAAGCATTGCAATTGCCTTCGGCAAAAGGACGTATGATGAATTATATGGAAAATACATCTACTACTCTGTCGATGGGTATGGATATTCATTTGCCGAAAGATAAATATACCCGTACTTCTTTTTATTTCCCAAGTATAAATCAGAATGGCCTGTCTGTTACTGTTTATGACAAAGACAGTGGCAAAGAATTACTTTCTACCAAGATAGACAAACTATGGAATGGTACTTATCTGACATTGGATTTATGTGGTAATGTGCGCATACGTTGTTCATCTCATGGTTGGTGGTACACAACAAAATTATCAGGTATCTTTTTTGACTCATCGGACAATGTTGTTAATTCGGGTAATTCCGGTGCTTCAGCGAAACTTGTAAACCGTGATTTTGATACTGTCGGAAACTGGATGGGTACATACGGGCAATTAGGATACTATCTTATCGGTTCAGATTCTTCTTTGCCTCAAGATGTTACTTGCCATGTTGTCTCTCAAGATGATTTGGTTCCTTTGGTATGGCCCGAGCAGGTACGTCGTTTCACTTACCGTAAAAGACCTACATTACCGGATGGCACCAATGGGATAGCAACAGATAATATACTGATTGCTTTCAATGTAATTCCAATCGGCGAAGATGGTATGGAAGCTGAAACGAAAGGTACTATGCCGCGTTACATCGGTTATAAATGTACAGATTATGAATACGCTTTGAATACTGTTGCTCCCGAATATGGCGGTGGCTTTGAAATATGGAGAATGCTTGTTCCGGGTATGCCGCGAAAACACTTCTATCCTCGCCAACCCAAATCTTCCTTTGACGGAGCCGTAAAAGATGGAAAACTGATTACTACACGTGAAGGTAATACATTGTATTATGAATGTGCTATTCCATGGTCTGAAATACCGGATGTGAAAAAAGCCATTGATAAAGGCGATAAAATTAAATTCTCTGCCCGTATCAACGATGATGGCGCCGGAGCTGCTTGTATGGAAATAGCACGTGGCCGAAGCGTTTCGAAGAAAAACTCCAGAGCATTCCATCCGGACTGGAAGGAACATTGGGCGAATGAGGTTGAGTTTGGCGTAGAGAAATAAAGCGTGCTAGAATACTAATTATTGAAAATGGTAGAATGAAAATGAAGAAACAACTGATTATAATATTTCTATTATGTCTGTCTGTCAAGGGGATTTCACAAATACCTTTTGATGGTAGTGATAGTTATGCTACGCCACCCATAGGATTCGGGCAAAGTGAATTTGAAAACCCTTTAATTAACAGTATTAACAGGGAACCATACAGTGCAACATCTATTTCGTTTCCTACTGAAACAGAAGCGTTGCAAGTAAAACGCTCTTCCTCCTCCCGGTATCAGTCATTGAATGGAACATGGAAATTTAAGTTCATTACAGATTGGGACAATCTTCCGTCTGATTTTATGAAAGCGGAAACAAATGATGATTCCTGGGATAATATACCTGTTCCGTCTACTTGGGAGATGAAAGGGTATGGCGATCAGGTTTATTGCGGGCAAGGCTATGAATTTCGTCCTGTCAATCCTCCGTTTGTACCACGTAAAGACAATCATATAGCATTGTACCGGAAGACATTTGAAGTGCCTGCATCATGGGAGGGACAGAATGTATTGATTCATTTTGCCGGAGTCAGAGGGGCTTTCTATTTGTATGTCAACGGAAAAAAAGTCGGTTATAATGAAGATGGCGGTACTCTGCCTGCAGTATTTGATATGACTCCTTTTCTAAAAAAAGGAAAGAACCAATTGGCTGTCCAGGTGTTGAGATGGAGTGATGGCTCGTATCTTGAAGATCAGGACCATTGGCGCTTTCATGGCATCACCCGGGATGTTTATATTGAATCACGCCCTGATGTTTTCATACAGGACTTTGCTGTAATTACAGATTTGGACAAAGATTATAAAGACGCAAAACTGCGTATACGGCCTGTCATTTCCAGCAAGAAAAACGGTAGATGTTTCCGACTGGATGCTTGAAGCCAGATTATACACCAAAGAGGGTACCCCTGTCCTCGGAGTGAATATGTCAATGCCGGTCAAGACGATTACGACTGAAAAGTATCAACAGAATTTTTCATTGGCAAAATATCTGGAAGCAAATGTAAAGGCACCTTTGTTATGGTCATCCGAAACACCTAACTTGTATATCATAGTCCTGACATTAAAGGATCATAAAGGTAACGTAGTAGAAGCAAGAAGTTCCCGTATCGGTTTTCGCAAAGTTGAATTCAAGAATAACCATGAACTGTGCGTGAATGGAAAACGCGAGTACATCTATGGAGTAAACAGGCACGATCATGACGCATGGGAAGGAAAAACCGTACCTTACGAAAGAATGGTACAGGATGTGACTTTAATGAAGCGGTTCGGTTTTAATTCCGTAAGGACCTCCCATTATCCTGCAGATCCGGCATTTTATGATTTGTGCGATGAATATGGCATTTATGTCATGGACGAAGCAAATGTGGAAACCTGTGGAGCTGATGCTGAACTCTCAAATAATGAGTGGTGGCTTTTGCTCAAATGGAACGTGTTGCCGGGATGGTAAAAGAGATAAGAACCACCCGTCTATTATTTTCTGGTCATTAGGGAATGAATCGGGTGTGGGAGCGAACAATGCCGCACGGGCCTCATGGGTTAAAGATTACGATCCTACCCGCCTTGTACATTTTGAGGCCTATATGCATAATGGAGGTTCAAGACAATATGGTTATGGCATCGATTTTATGAAGACCAACCGTCCGGCAGTGAATCCTCCCGAACCTCCGGCTGTAGATGTTGTCAGTACCATGTATCCGTCTGTAGAAGGAATTATAAAGCTTGCTACTCAAGAAGGTGAAACACGTCCGGTATTGATGTGCGAATATGCTCACGCGAAGGGTAATGCATTGGGTAATCATCAGGAATACTGGAATGCAGTGAAAAATATCCACGTCTAATAGGCGGTTATATCTGGGATTGGGTAGATCAGAGCGTGATTAGAAAAGACAGTGTTACAGGTAAAGAATATTTCTCTTCCCTCAACTGCACTAATGGGCTTGTTTTTGCCGACCGGAAAATAAAACCAGCTATTAATGAATGTAAGAAAATCTATCAGCATATCCGTTTTGATTATTCTAACGGGGAACTGACCATCAGAAACGAGTATAATTATCTGCCGCTTTCCACATTTCGTTTTTCATGGAAATTGATGGCAGGTGGTGAACTGATTAAGAAGGGTGAATTGACTGATATAGAAGCCTTCCCAGGTACTTCTGCCAGAGTAAAAATAGATACCGGATATTCTGATGCCGGACAGAAAGGAGAGTTCATTCTCGAAATCAATGCTTGCTTAAAGGAGAATACCATTTGGGCGTCTAAGGGATTTGAAATCGCATGGGAGCAATTTATCTTGCAAGAAGGAAAGGTGAATCCTCCGGTGGAAGAAAACACAGGAAATGGCGGAAAGCTGACTGTACAGAAGAAAGCGAATGAAATAGGTATTTATAATGATCGTATAAATATTGTATTCAACAAGAAGACGGGGCTCATTCAAAGCTGGATCGTAGGCGGAAAGGAATTTTTGGAGAAAGGTCCTCAAATCAATTTGTGGCGGGCTCCGACCCATAATGATGGCGGTTACCGTCCCAAAACGGAGAATGAAATCTCCCGTCAATGGGTAGAAGCCGGACTGGATAGTTTGCAACATAAGTTGAAATTGTTTAAATTGGTCGAGGAAAAGAATGGTACAGTCAGTGTGGCAACAAGGTTCGTTGCACAAAAAACGGGAAATAAGTCGTACGTGGAATATACCACCAAATATATTATTGATCCTTCCGGAAAAGTACAGATAGATACTGATCTGAAGCCATTTGGCAATATAATCAGCTTCCCTCGTATAGGTTATACAATGACCGTAAAATCCGGTAACGATACTTTTTCATGGTATGGCTACGGACCGTATGATACATATAACGACAGACATTCAGGAGCTCGTTTGGGCCGATTCTCCGGAACTGTAGATGAACAGTTTACGCATCATGCATATCCTCAAGAGAATGGAAACAAATATCATTGTTCATGGGTTTCATTGACCGACAATGAGAGAATTGGACTTGTTGCCGAAGGTATGCCATTTATTGAATCCAGCGTGATGCATTACTCCCTTGAAAACCTGTCTGAAGCAATAGATGAAAGCCAATTAAAACGTACGGACAACGTCACATGGAATATCGATTATAAAACATATCCGATTGGTAATAGGAGCTGCGGACCTCCCCCCACTTGAACAATATGTGCTTTTTGCAGAACCTGTGTCTTTCAGTTTTTCTATTTATCCGGTTCTTAAAAAGAAGGTTTTCCAATAGGTTTTTAAGTTTATAAAAGATCGCCCGAAAAGCTATGATCTTATAAATCACCTTTGCTACAATGTATCGTAGTAAAGGTGATTTTTTTCTTTAGGAACCCTTCAATCTTTTCATTAAAATGGGGTGTGGTATAGGTCATTTAGTATTGTGCTGTTATAGTAATTGTGTCTTTGTCCCATATATTGTGGGAAAGTATTCCCTACTAGTAGGGAAAAGATTCCCTCATTTTCTAGGAATAAATTCCCATAATATAAGAGAATACTTTCCCATAATATATGGGACAATCGGAACTTGTTTATCTTTAACCAGGAAAAGGAAGAAGATAATATCTTGACTATGAGAAATACCTTGAAATACTATGAGAATAAGGTGAATTTTAAGCTAAAATAGAGGGTATATTATGAGAAATGCCATGTCAGAAAGTATTTCTCATAAGCTATTTATTTGATTATTTGTTGTTTATCAGTCATCAATGAGAATATGAGAAATGAAAAATCGTTTGCAGAGCGCTTGTTGAATTTTTAATTGATGTACTCATGACTACACCGTTTTGATTCTTTTCACCACAGAGGACACAGAGGTTTCAGAGTTCTAATTCAGAGATAATTATAACCTCTGTGTCCTCCGTGTCCTCTGTGGTGAAATGGTTCATTGAATCACTTCTGAAATATTTCAGGGTATTTCCTGATAAAATAAACAGGTGTACAGCTCCAAGCGTGGCAATAGCTGTTGATAGGATAGAAATCGTATGGAGAAATAAAGTCGTTTGTAGGATCGTATGCCTCCCAAAAGTATCGGCTCCTTTGGCGATCATCCTCCCCAATAATTGACTAAAGCCTCTTTGGCTTCGAGATTCATGCCACAATCTATCAGCGACTGAATATAATAATGATACATATAAGGAGTGCCGGGATAACAAACATCTTGCGTTGTAGTCAATGCTGATAAAGCCTTTTTGCCTTCGGCTTTACTGGCAACTCCGCTTAAAATCATCCATATCTGTGACGCATAAGAAATCTGTTTGTCACCTGTTCCGACGAAAAGGCCGGTTTTCCGGTTGTATAAGTTTTTCGGGCAGCTTTTATCATTTTGTTAGTTAATGCAGGCAAGTCGGCAACTTCTTTTTCTTTTCCGAGCAGTTGAGCCAACTTATAGGATTCCTTTAGTGCAAATATGGATACTCCTTGTAAGGGAACCTCTTTATACAAATCCTCTTTCCAATCGAAAAGACCCACCAGTCTTTCTTTACTTTCTCAAAATCCATCAATCCATTCGCCTTGACATTGGTACGGACAATATCCAGTTGCTTTTTTAGCCACAGACCACAAGTCTTTGACAGTTTCCATATCGCCCGTTGCTTCCAGGTAGTCTTTCAATGTTACATTATACAGTAGCGCATATTCATAAAGAAACTGTTTGTCCTGGGCTCTCGGTACAGGATTTTCAATTACTGTAGCCAACAGATATCCGTTCAGGTCGCTCAATCCGGCCAACAAATACAAACACCGTTTTGTAAGGTCGTACTGCTTGTAAGAATAATTGTTGCCAAGAGCTTCCAGATATAAATCCCCGATCCAAAGACGCTGATCTCTTTTCGGACCATCCTCGTAAACGGTTTGCATACATTCTTTCAGTGTATTGAGCCCGACACGATCTATTTTCCTTATCATGGGATCAACTGCCTGTGGAAGCTCTTCAGGTATATTTTTGGCAGAAGTTTGAGCCATACATTTCATATCATGTATGTTGAAATCATAATAAGGAGAACTGCCCAACAACTCGATTTTTACATAGCGGAAAGCCAGCCTGCGTGGAAGAGTGACTGTTTGCGGCACATACATTACAGAAACAACTTCGTCCTGAAGCCATGCCCTGCTTAAGCCTTCTTTATAAGAATCAAAAGAAACAGCTACTTCCGAAGGAACTTCCCCGAAAGTCAATTTAAACCTTAACGGACCGTCGGCTGCAAGCCCGGTGCTTCTTACGGAGAAACTAAAATATCCGGTCAGATGCTCTCCGAAATCAATCGTCATCTCTTTTTTCAGTCTGAAAGGCATAGAGTATAAAGAGTCGATAGGACTGACATCTACTGCTTTGTATTTCTGAAACGATTGTGTGTCGGGTACAATATCCACTACTTTCAGCGGCTTTTTCTCTGTGATTATAAGTTTCGGTTTATATTGTTCTGCTTTTGTAGCCACTGCTTACGGTTGTTCCCATAATAGTCTTGTGCAAAACAAGCCAATGTGGTGAATACCAGTGTCAGGCTGAACAAGATCGGTTTCATCATATTATTAATTCTCTTTGCTATCTATAACGTTCCAATTCCTGAAGTCATACACGCGTGATTCTTTTCCATGTGAAACATTCAGGAAACGTCCGTTCACCGCTTGTTCCATCCATGGGTTTGAATACAAAGGCCAATTTTCATAATCCACCTTTTCTCCGTTGACAAAACGTCCGTAATTATAGATAATTTTTAGTGTATCACCGCTAAGTGAGTGATAAATGGTCTGTCGATATTCTGGATTGGTAACGATGTATTCCAGTTTCGTTGTTTTCAGTATATCTTCTGCAAACAGATCCAGGGCTGTTTTCGTTCCTGTGGGTTGATATTTGTCCGGCAAACAGGTCTCTATGACTGCGGCAGTACCACGTTGGTCGCAGCGTAACATCTTATGTTTTACTCCACGAAATACCCGGTCTTCGTCCCATGTGTATGGATGACAGAATTTTACGGCAAACAGAACACTTCCCCGTCAAAGAATATCCAACCGGATTCGTCCTCTTTCATTTGTTTTATCGCGTCGATAGGCACTACTCCTGTCACATACGGATGAGGTTCTTCCGATTCTATTTTATACATGGCCAGCAACGTACCATTATGTTGTAGCACTTGCTCGCGGCAAGTAGCTCCGAAAAAAGGCTTTCGGCTGATCTACCATAATGGCTGATGTGAGTCAGGAAGAAAGTACTTGCCGGCGCATCCGATTCCCACACCAGTTTCCACCGGCGCATTTGCGCGCTCCATCCCAAGCTGATTCCATCCCATTGACTAGCCAATCCATACGTTTTGTTGATATATGTATATTTCTTAAATCCCCATGGATAGTTGAGTTGTGCAAATGGAGTCATATCATGCGATTCTTTATGCACGTATGCCTTCTTTCTATCCGATGCTATATGCTGTATAATCTCTGGTACACGATAGGAAGAAACGGCTGCCAGTACACAGTAAAAACCTTCATTGTTCACAATCAATTCTCCGTTTTCATACTTTTGCTCTAATATCGGATTGGGACCTCCACCAAAAAACAACCAGCCCAAAAGTGGATAAGGACTCATCATGTGGGGAGAACAAGCAAAATAATATTCCCGTAAAGAGGAAGAAATGAAATAACCATTCAACCATTCGGGTGCCATGTTAAGTAAATGCCATTCAAGCGTCATTTGCACCTGTTTCTTAAATTCAGCATCCTTGCTGTGGTCGTACAAAGAAAGAAGACAAGTGATATAGAATGTGCCGTACGTAGGAGAATCAAACTCTTTGATACCATAACGTACCGTCTTATCCATTACATCCATCAGCACTGAACGGCAATGTCATTACCGTGTCGGCTTTCCCCCAGTCGGGGAAAGCCAGTGCGGTAAGATATCCGGCTGTTTTAAACATCAGTCTATGATTTTCGGTACTTCCATCTGCCAGGTAATCCTCGCTCGTCATGCGTTTCCGTACCTTTTCTTTCAGCTCTTTCGGGTATACAGACTGAAAGCGTAGGTACGCATCGATATTCTGATGACAATCGAACATATCGAAGGGTGCATCTTCCTGCATCCGGTTCAGCATATTCAGGGCATACTTGACATCTTTCTTTGTTTCCAGACGAGCCAGAACGAATCCCATTGCTGTCTTGATATCATTATCTCCCCAATATTGGTCATTCGGCCGGGCTTTGGAGTAATAATCAAGAAGATACTTTTTCGCTCGTCAAAAAGAAGACGCAGAGGTGAGAGAGAGGAACAGAAAAGCAAATGCCAGTAAAATCAACAGCTTTTTCATACTTAATATCCTTTACTTTGTTTCATTAATGGATTCGATCTCATTTCACTTTCAGGGATCGGAAGATAATAGTCCTGTGGATCATAATGTACAGTTCCTGCATTTGTTGAAGGGTATTTAGCCAGTTCCTGCTCCAGTATTCCCCAACGACAGATGTCATACCAACGGGTATTCTCAAAGAATAGTTCTTTGTAGCGTTCTTCTTGAAGTATTTCCATAGTGACAGTCGTAAAATCTTCTCCTTTGGTACCGGGTACGTCATAGTTGCTTTCACCCCATGCACGGCGACGGACTTTGTTTACATACTCGGTAGCTACATCTGCAGAGTTCAGTTTGAGCATAACTTCGGCATACATCAGATAAATATCTGCCAAACGAATGATGTCTACATTCTTGGTTGAGAACACAGGTGAAGACACATTATAGAAGTCGATATACTTGCGTTGGTAATATCTGTAAGTGGGGTCACTTGTATTCACTTGTTCAAATTCAGGTTTTGTAGTGGCAGTACTCCATTTTTTTACATTATAACCGTATAGTGTGGCTTCATTCAGTCGAGGATCGTTTCCGAATCGCGCTGCAGTGCGTTGATCGACGAAATAGTTGTTCCAGGCACCCGGAGCTCCTCCGAAAATACGAACCAAGTGATGTTGGGGGCATCCTCATAAGCACTTCCTGATGAGAGATAATATTGTAGGGAGAAGATACATTCGGGGTTATTATCTGTATGCTGAATATAATCTGTAAAGTTGACAGGTTTGTCCAATTTAAAGCGGTTGTCACCTATCACTTTCTCAAATTCTATTTTGGCATTGGTAAAGTCGCTCATGTACAGATATACTTTTCCAAGTAATGCATGCACAGCCGGTCTTTGAGCCCATCCCTGGTCTTTGGTATAATCAGTGTCTGTGTAACCGGGACCGGGTATTGTAGTATTGACCGGGATCTGATTATCACCAATACAGGTTTCGGCTTTTTCAGATCTTTGATTATCAATTGGTAACATTCTTCAATAGTCGATCTGGCAGTAATTGCATTACTAGCGTCTGCAACACCTTCTCTTAGAATAATTCCTTTTGCATCTTTATTATTTGGATAAGTTCCTCCGAAAGAAGGTCCTTGTTCTCCGAATAGGCGTAATAAATCGAAATGTATAAATGCTCTCAAAAATAAGCTTTCACCCTGAAAGTTCATTACCATTGTTTTTCTCTTCATCCAGTGCTTCCAAATCTATATGATCTATCAAGTCTAGCGTGAGATTGGTAGACGCTAAGGCCTTATAATATTTTATGTATGCCTCTTCTACATTCTTGTTGGTAGAAGTGAGTCCATTGATAGCCCATTGATTTCGTTGTTCTTCACCTAACCAATCGATATCCATTTCGTGTGACATGGTTGCCATATATTCGGTCTGTCTCCCATAAAGATGGATAGAACCGAGAGACCTGTAAGCACTTCCTAAAAACTCGCCTAATTTTGTGGGGTTTCTTTGTATAATTTCTCCAATATTATCGTCCGATACAGATGTTGTTAGAGGATGATCCAGAAAATCGCTGCATGCTGATGTCAGAAGCAGACATCCTGCTATGAACATATATTTAATTTTCATATTTATATTTTTTATCTGATTAAAAACCAACATTAAGACCAAATGAAATAGACCGGGATTGAGGGTATTGAGTTAAATTATAAACTCCCTGTTCAGCATTGTTATTACCTATAAATTCAGGATCAAATCCTTTGAATTTGGTGAATGTCAGTGCATTTTCTACTCCTACATAAATTTTCAGTTTTGATAATTTCATTTTAGATACTATTGATTTTCCGAAACTATATCCTAACTGAATATTTTTTTAATCTTAAGTAAGAACCGTCCTCAACCATGTATGAGTTGGGTAATTGATAATTGTGAGTAGCATTACCCAAACGAGGTTGGCTGGTATGAGTATTGTTTGGCGTCCATGCATTCCACACGTCTGAAGTTGAGTTCCAGTCGGCTGTCATATTTTCCAAACTTTGTTTAGTGTTATTGTATATATCTCTGTCAGCTACCCCTTGCCAGTTCATATTGAATTCAAAGCCTTTGTATTCCAAGTTTACATTGAATCCATATACGTATGTTGGCCAAGGATTACCTATTGAAGTCATATCTTCATCATTGATACGTCCGTCTCCGTGCAAGTCTTTAAATTTAATATCTCCCGGGTCTATGTTTCCTGCATCGTATGCTACTCCCCATTTTTCCATTGATACAGGATTCAAGGCATCTATTTCTGCTTGTGTTTGATATAGTCCGTCTGCTACGTATCCCCAGAATGCTGCTACCGGTCCGTTTACGAGCGTACGATTGAAGTTTCCTCCGGACAAATAGCTGGCATTACCAATGTTTAATACTTTATTCTTGTTGTATGAGATATTTCCACTTACGAGGTAGTTAAAATGATTAATTGATCCTCTGTATGACAAAGCCAACTCAATACCTTTGTTACTAATTTCTCCTTTGTTCAATTTATAAGTATTGCTACCAACACCGATAGTTGAAGGTAATTTTGTTCGATCAATGCATCGCGGGTTTTCTTGTTATATAAGTCGATAGTAGCTGTGAAAGCATTATTCCATGCACCAAGGTCTATTCCTATATTGGTTATTCTTTTTTTTCCCATGTTACGTCTTTATTTGGAGTTTTTTGGGCCAGCCAAGTACCGTTGGTTTGCAATTTATATTCTTGTCTCCACCAGTTTTTGTCGATACTGTTGTTTCCTATTTCTCCGATACCAAATCTTAGTTTCAGATCATTTATTTTTTCCACTTTAAAGAACTTTTCATTGGCTATGTTCCAACCGATAGAAACAGACGGGAAGAAAGCACTTCTTTTGCCCGGAGCGAATATGTCACTGGCATCATTTCTGAAGTTTGCTGTTAGCAAATAACGATTATCATAAGCGTAAGTAATACGTCCGAATAGAGAGTAGCTGCTGCCTGTGCTCCAAGCGTTGGTACCATCTCTATGATCGGTAAGAGCAGTACTTCTTAAGTCTTGAGCCGGTATACCCCATTCAGCATATCCTGATGCGTCATCATTGCGTGATTCTCTTACTTCAAAACCGATCATTGCTCCAAGATCGTGTTTACCGATTAATGTATTGTAGTTTACGTACGTGTTTAATAGATAGGAAGTACTTTGATTATGAGCATAATCCAATTGATGTCCTTGAATGTTTTTTTTCCTTCTACAAAATCAATTGAGTTGGTTGATATACCTCCAAATGTGTTATATAAGAACTGCGAAGTCGCATGATTGCTAAGAGTTCCTGTCAGGTTGGTAGTCCATACCAGTCCTTTTATCGGGGTGATGATTGCTTGTAAATTTCCCCATGCAGTATTCCATTTTTTCCCAATGATCTTTCAGGTCTGCACTTTCTAACGGATTTCCTCCTTGCCAGTCAATGGTTTCTTTAAATTCGTCTGTGAAGTATCCATATCCTGTATTCATCGGGTTAGTGTCGTCATATACATTCATCGCCGGGTTGGCACGTAAGATATGTTGCCAGTCCAATGCATTGTGTTTCCTTTTCGAGTGGTTGAAATTTACAGTTTGGCTGAACTTCAACCATTTCAATGGAGTTTGTTCAAATCGGGCTTTGATGGCCCATTTTTTATAGTTTGTATTTACAAAAGTACCTTCATCATTGGAATACATAGCTGAAAGGAAATAAGATGACCTGTCAGAAGCTCCGGAGATGTCAATGCTATGGGAATGTTCTATTCCGGCGTTAAACATTACGTCTACCCAGTCGGTATTAGGCAGTTGAGATACCTCATTGGGAGTCAGGAAATAGAATGATTTAATATCGTTAGTTGTAGGTTCACCCTTATCCGGATTGTTAGACATCCATCTGGCTTTGTACATATCAATGTAGCCTTGGGTTTCCCAGCGTTTCAGGTAGCCCGAGTGCATGGTTTACTTTACATATCCGTTGTAGTTTACAGCTATTTTTCCTTTAGATCCTTTTTTGGTTGTCACTAACACGACTCCATTGGCAGCTTCGATACCGTAGATGGCAGCGGATGCAGCGTCTTTCAATAATTGAATAGATTCTACTTCGTTAAAGTTGTCCAGTGGCATTCCGGGGACTCCGTCAATAATCCAAAGCGGAGTGGCTTTGTTCAGTGTTCCTACACCGCGCATGATGATAGAAGAACTTGCACCGGGCTGCCCGCTTTGCCTTGATATATATACAGGAGCTTTTCCTTGTAAAGCCTGTGAGGCATCATTGGTAGACATCGTGTGTAAGTCGCGTGATCCCAAAGATGTAATGGATCCTGATACATTAGCTTTCTTTTGTACACCATAACCCACTACGATGACTTCGTCCAACTGTTTAGAATCTTCGGCTAATACGATTTTCAGATTTTTACTTTGATTATTTACAGCAATTGTTTGCGTAGCGAATCCTACATAGCTGAAGGTCAGATTTCCTGTAGCATTTTTCAGCTTAATCGAAAACTTACCGTCCATGTCGGTTATTACCCGTTTGTAGTTCCTGCTTCAGTTACTGTAACACCTACCAGCGGTTCATTCTGATCGGAAACGACAGTTCCATTGACTGCTGTACCTTGTGCGCTTACATATTGTATTCCAGTAAGGAATATCAATATCAAAAAGCTTAACCTTTAAGCATTTTTTCATTGTTTTAAATTTTAAAGTTATACAAGAAATGAATTTTGCTGTAAAAGTATTGCTTTAGGGCAATGTAGCCGAATAAAAAAAGGAATAAAGTAAAGACAAAACGTGAACAAAGTGCAAACAAAAGTGCTTTGGTCGATGGTTTGGTTGATGATCGCTGTTTTGTTTATCTCTCAATTAGGATAAATGTTTTGTGTTCTGGGGTAATTGTATCGGGAGTTTGTTTTTTCTTTGTAGTGGTTATGACTTAAATAGAAATGAACTTGAGACTAACTTTCTGTATATTTGGTTATTATATTGGTTTGTTCATGTTTTGTTTGTGTTTTGATTTTCCTTTTTCTCTTTTTTCTTACCCTTTTTGTGGGCGTATGTACGAGGAATTCCGGATAAATTTGCTTCATAAATATTTGAGAAAGATGAGAAAAATAATATGGATCATCATGGCGTTATGTACCCTATCCGGGTGCAAGTGCGAAAATAGCACAATTAGTGCGGATAGTTTGTTAGACTTTGTTGATCCGCTGATAGGAACAGGCGGACATGGACATACGTTTCCGGGGGCAGCATACCCTTTTGGAATGGTACAATTAAGTCCTGATACAGGACTGGAAGGATGGGACTGGTGTTCTGGGTATCATTATTCTGATAGTTCGATCATTGGTTTTTCTCATACGCATCTTTCGGGTACAGGACGTTCCGACCTGATGGACGTAATGTTGATGCCTGTGACGGGAAATTTGAAATTAAGTCCGGGATCGAAAAGTAAACCGGATGAAGGGTATCGTTCCCGTTTTTCACATGATGAGGAGTCTGCATCTCCGGGGTATTATAAAGTAAGGTTGAAAGATTATGATATTATGGCCGAACTGACAGTATCGCCTCGTTGCGGTTTCCATCGTTATACATTTCCTGAAAGTGAATCTTCTCATATTATATTGGATTTATCACATCATTTTGCGACTGATTCTGTACTTTTTACTTCTATAAATAAGATAGACAGTTGTACGATAATAGGTGAGAGGAAAACAAAAGGCTGGGGTGAACCCGGGGAAAAATACTGGAGTGAGCAACAACTGTTTTTTGCTTTAAAAGTATCTAAGGTATTTGACTTGTCCATTGCTGCAGATGAGCAGTTTATTCAGGAAAAGCAAGCTTCCGGTAAAAATATAAAAAGCTATTCTTAATTTTGAAACCTCGCTCAATGAGATGGTGCTAGTAAAAGTAGGGATTTCTGCTGTTAGTGCGGAAAATGCACTCCAAAATCTTTCGGAAGAAATACCGCATTGGGATTTTAACAAAACGCTTAGTGAGACACAGTCAGTTTGGGAAAAGGAATTATCAAAGATTAAAGTAGGAGCTCCTGATAAAAATAAAACAATTTTTTACACAGCTTTGTACCATTCTTTATTGGCTCCTTATTTATATAATGATGTGAATAAAGAGTATTTGGGATTTGATAAACAGACACACATGGCCGAAGGGTTTGATAATTATACGGTGTTGTCGCTGTGGGACACATTTCGTGCTGAAAATCCATTATTAACGTTGATTGCTCCAGATAAGGTGAATGATCTGATACAATCCATGCTTGCGCAATATGAACAGTATGGGCTACTGCCAGTGTGGCCATTGTGGTCAAGTGAGACAAATTGTATGATTGGTTATCATGCTGTCCCCGTCATTGTAGACGCTTACTTCAAAGGAATAAGAAATTATGATGTGGAAAAAGCGTATCAAGCTATGAAGACATCAGCCATGCAGGACAACTTTGGCGTGAAAGAGTTGAAGCAATACGGCTATATTCCTTATGATGTTTATAATAAATCTGTTTCTACAGCTTTGGAATATTGTTATGACGATTGGTGCATAGCTCAAATGGCGAAAGACTTGGGTAAAATAGATGATTATAACTATTTTATGAGACGGTCTTCCGGTTATAGAACATACTTTGATAAAGAATATAAATTAATGAACGGTTTTTCAAGCCAAGGTAGCTTCCGTCGTCCGTTTGATCCTTTCTTCTCATCTTATGGGGAATGTGATTGGGTGGAAGGGAACTCGTGGCAATATTCTTTCTTTGTTCCTCATGATGTGCAAGGATTGATAAATTTGTATGGAGGCAGTGAGGAATTTTGCTAGTGTCCTTGATACTTTGTTTTCCATGCCTGTAGGTATGTCAGGTCATGATGTTCCAATAGACATAACCGGGCTTATCGGTCAGTATGCGCATGGCAATGAACCTAGCCATCATGTAGCTTATCTTTATAATTATGCGGGTCAACCCCATAAGGCTCAACAGCGATTGCATGAAATCATGTCTACTTTATATACCGATCAGCCGGATGGATTGTGTGGTAATGACGATTGCGGACAGATGTCGGCTTGGTATGTTTTCAGTGCGATGGGATTTTATCCTGTGAATCCGGCAGAAGGAATATATATATTGGGAAAGCCGATGGTAGAAAAGGCTGAAATTTCGATTGGAGACAAGCCTTTTTAAAGTAAAAACAGTAGGTTGGAGTGATGAGAACATATATGTGCAATCGGTGAAACTAAATGGTAGAGCTTATAATAAACTTTTTATTACACATGCCGATATAGTAAATGGAGGGACCTTAGAATTTACGATGAGTCCGGTTCCGGGTAACTTTAAACATGCTATATTACCTCCGTCTATATCCGAAACTCTGAACGAATGATGAGAACCCCGAAAATTCTATTATTTCTCTTTATATCTTGCTTGTGCTTTGGTTGCCAATCTTCTTTGCGAAGAGAAAGCCGGATAGAAAAACAAGATGATGTGTATGTTTTGTCTTTTGCTAATCTTTCTTTCAGTGTATCGGCGGGAAAGGGTGGTCGGATTGTTTCTTTTAAATGTGAAGATAGGGAGTTGTTGACTTCTGATTCTGTACATAGCAAATATTATGGAGCAACGTTTTGGTTGTCTCCTCAATCTGAATATTGGCCTCAATATCAATGTGTTGATGAGTTACCTTACCAAGCAGAGATAGATAAACAAATTCTTCGGTTGGTAAGTCCGCCGGATTCGATAAGCGGTGTATCTGTCACCAAAGAGTTTTCTATATCGGAAAGAGATTCATCTATCTTGATTCGTTATTCTGTCCGGAATGTATCTCGTCAGCTAAAGAGGCTGGCCCCTTGGGATGTGACGAGAGTGTATGGAGGTTTGAGCTTTTTTTCCTGTAGGAGAAACGGATCAGATGAATAAATCTGATGTAACAGGAGGGTATGAAGATAAAGGTATGGTATGGGTTCCGTGTCCGGATGGTACTAATGAACGCGGTCAGAAGTTATTCTCGACTGCTTATGGAGGTTGGATGGCACATTATTATAGAGGGCTTTTGTTTGTTAAATGTTTCCCGGACATTAGGCCGGATGAAGCTCCTCCCGGGCAAGGCGAAGTAGAAATCTTTGTAGCACCGAAAGGGCGTTATCTGGAGCTCGAGAATCATGGAAAGTATGTAGAGTTGCAACCTGGAGAGTCCTTGATGTATCGACAAAAATGGTTCTTGAAAGATGTATCCGATAAAAAACAATCTGATTGGATTGACAATCTGAAAAAGACAGATGAATGAGCCAAAGGTGCATGGGTAAAATTTGTTCTTTCCTGTATTTATAAAATGTTG